>Ga0233437_1001255_pt1 | contig 47997 bp, 63 predicted proteins | sample SI_122_August201_FD_182714 | JGI IMG/M metagenome (GOLD analysis project Ga0233437, IMG submission 182714) | Seawater microbial communities from Saanich Inlet, British Columbia, Canada - SI_122_August2016_200_MG | ecosystem: Environmental > Aquatic > Marine > Inlet | place: Canada: British... | reverse complement strand
TGCTTTCTATAACTCATCTAATAATCCAACATATATCAGCAACGACGAGGCATCGTATTATAATCAAGTCAATGGTACTCATGCTTTTTATACTGCTGGTGCATCCACTGGCACGATAACGTGGGGCCCCGCGAAGCTGACGATTGCGAACACAGGCGCGACTACAATAGCGGCGGCAGAGGCAAATGCAGGCCTTCTAACGTTATGCGCGGATGAATGTGATGATGATGCTGATGAGTGGCGCTTTGCTGCAAATGTCGGCGGGACGATGGAGATTCAGACTTATGCAACAGGCTCTCACGTCTCGATGGCGACCTTCACACCTGGTACTACGAATCGAATAGCTGTAACTGGTCTCATCTCTTCCTCCGAAGATCCTGTTGCGGATCAGGACCTGACTACAAGAATCTGGGTCTTGGATCAGATGGCAGCGGCGGGGGCGGGAACGGTAACGAGTGTGGCGAGTGGCGCGGGACTGACGGGTGGGCCGATTACTACCACTGGAACGCTGGCGCTGACTGGGAATGCGCTGGCTCTTCATAATCTCGCGGTGACGGATGGGAATATTGCGGTTGGGAATGGCGCTACGTGGGTGGCGGAGAGTGGAGCGACGGCCCTAACGAGTCTTGGCGCTCAACCGGTTGACGCTGGCTTGACAGACATTTCAGGCTTGGCGGTCACAGATGGTAATGTGATCGTAGGAGATGGTGCTAACTGGGTGGCAGAGAGTGGAGCGACAGCGCGCACTTCCTTGGGGGCGCAGCAGCAAGATGCGGAGTTAGATAATATTGCGGCGATGACTCCGACGTTGAATACCTTTATCGCTGGCGATGGTAATGACTTCGTCAGTCTCTCTGCAGCTGACTCTCGCGCGGCAATGAGTGCGCAGGTAGCGGGAGCGAGCTTAGATACTTTGATCTCTGCCGGCTTTAGCGGGACTGGGGAGTTTGCGCGGGTGGCAGTGACAGCTGGAGCTGTTCCTTATGGAGATGGAAGTGCCCTTGCCGTAACGTCTGGTGGTGCGACTTCAGGGTATGTTCTTACGACGAACGGAGCAGGGACAGCCCCGACTTGGGAAGCGTCCGCGTTAGGTCTTGGAACAATGTCTACGCAAGATGCTGACGCCGTGGCGATAACAGGGGGAACAGTTGTTGGGCTTACGCATCTATATATTGCTTCCGCTGGGCCGACGCTGACGACGGAGTTGTCCGTAACTGGGGATGTTTCTCTGGAGACAACGACTCCGCAGTTTAATTTATACGAGGTTGGTGCTCCTGCGAATGAGCTTTGGTGGCAGCTAAGTGCAGATGCTGGGCAGCTTGACTGGTTTGCCGTTAATACAGCGGGAACAGCAACGGACACTTTCATGACTGTTCCTCGAACCGGTGCGGTTGTTGCGAAGATGGAGTTTCCTTCCTCTTATCACTTCTTCGGCGGGAGAGATGGAGGGACGCTGGATGAGGCGGTGGTGTCGAGAGACGCGATTGGGATAGATAGCAACGATCCTAGACTTAAGTTATATGACGCAGACGGAGACGCTGATGAGAAGCTATGGACAGTTGGAAGTGCGAAAGATAGATTTAAGATAACCGCTTGGGAGGATGATGCGGCGGACTCCACAAGTGCTTTGGTGATAACAAGGAGTGGGACAGAGCCAGCTTTGGCTGCTTTCAATACAAAGGTGTTTGTAAACACGACGGATGTATCCGTCTCTGCTTTTGTGGATAATCCAGAGCTTACTGTCTTTGGTGACTTCTTGACTCGGTCCTCTGCTCCTATCGTGCAGCTTTATGAGACGGATGAAGTGTCGAATGAAAAGAATTGGAAGCTACAAGCGGCAGGAAGTAACCTGGTTATTGCTGCTGGGGACGATACAGGAAGTTCTTGGAACTCCTTTCTGACTTTTAGGAGAACAGGGGAGACGCCCGTTTCGATCTCGACGCCGATTGGTCTTCCGGTAGGCATGGGGACGAGCGGACCGCAAGCAGATCTTCATTTATATAATAACGTCAATGATCAGAAGATCTTAGTACAAACGGCTCAGGATAGTCTTGCACAGCTTCATTTAGCGAACAGCGGTGGTTATGGTATCGTTGCTTTGACTGGGCAAGATGATGATTTAGTTGACGGTTCAACAGGCAACAGTTTGGTGTTTGAAGCATCTGGTTCGGATATTATTGAGTTTGCTAATCAAGACACTGTGCAGATTAGAATAAAAGCGGGCGGGAACTTTTATGTAAAAAAAGGAAAGATTCAAGGATCAACGGGAGCGTATGATATAGTTGGTTATGGTGGCTTGGGCGCAACCACTGTAAATACTATAGAAGGCACAGGCGCGAACGTAGTTGAGCGATCTGTCTATAGTGATAATATCGCGGACGAGCAGGGATTAGCTATTGACGCTATTCTTGCTGGTACTGGAAATACTGTTGTGGGTAGTATGGTTTGGAAAGCGCAGGGGGCAGCGGAGAACGGTGCGAATTTTGAGCTGTCTGTCTCGTCGGCGGGAGTAGCTAAGACTCATCGGTTTGCTGGTGGGGGAAGTGTAGCTATCGGTGGAACAACTACAAATGCACACGACTTCCGCATTAATAATGGGGCTAGCTACTCTGAGATTGATGCGGGCGAAGCTACCTTCTCGGTTAGCTCAGCGAGAGCGCTTAAGAAAAATTTGAAGCTTTTTCGAGGGCAGCGCCGTATTGATGTATGGAAAGCATTTCAACGCTTTGATATTTATAATTATCAGTGGCGAAGTCCTGAGAATAAGGAAGACATCAAAGTCGGCCCGATGGCGGATGAATTCGTCCAAGTGTCGGAAGTTCTCAGGCCAGGAGAAGCGGAGCGGGAAACATTTAGCGGCCATGATATGATGATGGCGCAGGCAATAATCATCCAGGACTTGATGAAGAAAGTTGAGGCGCTAGAAGCGAAGACGCAGAGGAATGAAGCAAGGATCTCGTATCTCGAAGGGAGAAGGTAATGGAATTTCTACAAGGGATTTGGGCCTGGTATGCGGAAGCACCGTATACGCACGGACTCTTGACGTTCACCGTCTTGAACATCGTTGTGCAGAAGACACCGTGGAAGGGTGATGACGATGCGCTGAAGATGGCGAAGGACATCTTCCTGGCAATCCTGGGAAAGAAATCGTGACATGGCGTCTCCTCAAGAACTTCAGGCGGCGGCAGAGCTAGCATCGAGTGTTAAGGTTATTGGCGCTGCCGTTGGAGGAACGGGTGTTCTCTCTTCGCTGGGCACGCTGTTGACGGCTAAGTATGTCTTCGGCTTCTCTCGGGGTGAAGGGAACGAGTGCCAGGCTTCAGCGGCTCTTACGCCTCTCGTTGGGAAGATTGATGAAATGGTCTCACATCAGAAGACAGCTAATAAACTTCTTGAATTGCTGGTGCAGAAGGAGATGCAAGGTGGCTAGTTTCAGTCGGGCTTCGCAGCTCAATCTCGCGACGTGCCATGAAGATATCCAGATGGTCCTTCATGCCGCGATTATGATAGTGGACTTCTCGGTCCTCTGTGGGCATCGCGGGGAAGGCGCGCAGAATGAAGCTTTCCTGACTGGCCAGAGTGAGCTCAGCTGGCCGAACGGAAAGCATAATACGCTGCCAAGCAAGGCAGTGGATATTGCTCCTTATCCGATCAAATGGGAAGACACGCATCGGTTTGCATTCGTTGCTGGGATCATTATGGAGCTTGCGAGGGTTAGGGGAATTAAGCTGCGCTGGGGCGGAGACTGGGATGGAGATACTGAGACCATAGATCAGAGCCTGGCTGATTTTGGGCATTTCGAGTTGATTGATTGACAACTCTGTTCATATTATGAACAAAGGTGACAAGAATGCTAGCAGCAAAGTTTAACATCCTCGCGGAGCAGGGCGCAAAGCTTAATCTGACTTTTGTTTGGAAAGATAAAGATGGCGTCGTTGTAGACCTTACGACTTACGACATGAGGATGAATATCTCTCCTGCTTATGGTACTGCTCAGGTTAAGTACGGAACTTGGGTAGCTTCAACGACGACGCAGGCTGGAGATATTAAGATTGGACCTAGTGACATTGGAACGCCTGACGGAAGTGATGGAAAAGTAGTTATCTCAATAGCTGCTTCGGTTCTCTCCACTTGGACTTACAACGACTATGTTTATATTGTGGAGTTGACGGCGGCCGATGGCATTACTGTATCTCGTTTAGCTCAGGGTTTGTTCAGTGTCTCGAAGGAGATTCCGAACTCATGACGAGAAGAAGGGCGGTTCTTCTATCTGACGGGACAGTGGAAATCAAGGATATTGGGGATGATATCTGGACGGTGCGAGACCGACCGGAGACTCTGAAGAGTCCTTGGGAAACGGCGTTTAGGCAGAGCGACGAAGATGATAGTATGAAAAGGAGAATAATCTACGATGGCTGAAAAGTGCAGCGAGAGAAGGACGAAGTTGGCGACGGCCCAGAAGCTGTTGAATGAGCTGATTCAGTTGAACGAAACAGCTTCGAGAACTGAGACTCAGATGATTGCAGCAGGCGTTACAGCTGCTGCCGATATTGAAGGGACTCAGGACTTAATGCTCCCAGGCGGCGGTCCCCCGACAGATGGAGCCGCTGCCTTTGGTGAGGCGGACGGAGAGACAATAACAGGACGGCTTTATAATCTCCTAAACGATGCCGTGACCGGCGGAGTTGACTGGACGGCAGAAGCGGAGTCAACAGCGTAATGGCTGAGACAGTGGCGGAACGAAGGGTGAAGCTGGCCCAAGCGAAGACGATTATCGAGGAGCTGATCGCCATTAATGAAAGGGCAGCTCAGCTGGAGACGGATCTCAGCGCTGCTGGTGTGAGTGACGCTGAGGTCGTGAACACGATGGATAAGCTCTTGACAGCGGGCGGTCCTCCCTTGACCGGGAGCTCCGTTGCACTGGTGGAGTGCACAGGGGACACGACGACGGATCGGTTGGTTAATCTCACGAACTCAAATGTCTCCGGCGGTGTTGACTGGAGCGCGGAGATCTCAGCGTGAGTGAGAATCTGGCTAATGAGAAGGAAGTGGAGGAATTTCTTGCGGAGTGCGATCACTCTTTCAAGTATTTCTGCCGCTCCTTCTTCCCTGCTGTTTTCTATAAGGAGTTTTCGCCAGAGCTCCATGATCCGATCTTTGAGATCTTAGACGATGACTCGATTCAGACGGCGGCCATTGCCGCTCCTCGTGGGATTGGAAAGACGACTTTAGTAAATACAATCTTTCCGATCAAGAGGATGATATTTCAGGACAGTCATTACATCATCCCGGTCTCAGCAACATCAGATTCCGCGGTTGAGCAAAGTGAGGATATTAAGACCCAGCTGATCGAGAGCGAGGATATTGCAGCACTCTTCGGGAACTTTGAGCCAGAGGAACGGAAGGATAGCTTTGGGCGGAAGGAATGGGTTACGGCGAAAGGGACTAAGGTCATGCCTCGCGGGGCGGGCCAGCAGGTTCGTGGTAGAAAGTTTCGTAGCCAGCGGCCTGATCTTATCCTCGTGGATGATCTTGAGGATGATGAGGGGGTGGAGAGTGAAGAGCGGAGAGAGAAACTTAAGAAGTGGTTCTTCTCAGCCCTTCTCAACAGCGTGGAAAGAGGGAGAAGGGATTGGAGAGTTATTGTGGTAGGGACTATTCTTCATGAGGATTCTCTCCTTAATAATCTTCTGGATCAAGAGAAGTATCCGGATTGGAAGACGGTTAGGCTCGAGCTCTTTGATGATAATTATAAGAGTATCTGGCCTGAGCACATGACAGATGGAGATATTAAGAAGTTGGCGAATAGTTATAGAAGGAATGAAATGCTGGATGTTCTATATCGTGAGTTTAGGAACATTCCAGTCGCGAAGGAGAACGCTGGCTTCAAGCAAGAATACTTCCAAGAGTATGAGGAGAAAGATGTAGACTTAAACAAGGACTCGAATGTCGAGAGTGTCGTGCTCATGGACCCTGCGCGGACGATGAAGACTGGAAGTGCTAACACAGCGATAGTTGGCGTTGGCGTTAACACTCGGACGAATGAGCTTTTCGTGAGGGAAATCATCGAGGATCAGATGTATCCTGACACTCTCTACAATGAGACCTTCGCAATGGCGGAGCGTTTGAACGCTTTGGTGATTGCGCCGGAGGTAACGGGCCTTCACGAATATATCACTTATCCGCTAAGAAACGAGATGCTCAGGCTTGGCAAGTTCTATGTCATTGTGGAGGTCTCGCCAAGAGAAGGAAAGAGTGGGCCGAGGAGAAGTGGTGGCCTCGTCCCGATGTATAGGAATAAGCTCGTAAAGCATAGCTCGGCTTGCTCAGGGATTATTGAGAAGTATCTCCTTCAGTGGCCGAGACCGAGCAAATGGGATGTAATTGATGCGCTTTCTGGCATCATCTATGTTTTGGAAGAAGGGGATCGGTACTTTGAGCCGAGGGACACTGGGGAAGATATTGAAGCGGAATATGCTGATCTCGAGGATTTAGAAGAGCCGGCGCTTGATTATGAGAGGGTGATATAAGATGCCTTTTATTTTAGAAGACAGCGATGCAGACAACATTCCTTCCTTTCAGTCAAGCCTGGCTAGCGTTGGGGACTTGGAGTATAAGTATCCACTGGATCTCGACTTGGTTCCTGGAAGTGAGCTACATACAAGGCTTCGGACTGAAATCATGTCTCGCGCTATGGCCAGCCATTCCGAGATGAGCAAGCGGTATGCGACTTGGAATAAGATAGACGATACGCTGACAGCGTATATTCCGTTGGATACGGAGGAGGAGAATCTTAAGGATAAGGATAGTCGAAGGCCTGTCTCAATCGTGGTTCCGTTAAGCTATGCAACGCTCGACACTCTCCTCACTTACGTCGTGGCTGCCTTCTTCGATGATCCGATCTTCAAGTATGAAGGTGTGGGGAGTGAGGATATAACTGGCGCGATGCTGCTCGAAAGAGTCGTCGGCGTTCAGATGCGAAGGGCGAAGGCGGGGATTCAAGTCCATACGATGTTCAGGGATGCCTTCACTTACGGCTTTGGAGCGGTGGCTCCAATCTGGTCTCGGCATCATGGCTTTAAGACTACGAAGAAGGAAGATGGCTTTCTCTCCAGCGCCGCTGGCTTTCTCTCGAAAGGCTTTACGAAGGAGAAGGAAAGAGTTCTGAAGTTTGAGGGGAATGAACTTTACAATATTGATCCTTATTCCTTCCTTCCTGACGTTAACGTTCCGATTCAGGATGTTCAGCGGGGCGAATACGTTGGCTGGCTTCGTCGGGAGAATCGAACTGAGATCTTGGATAGAGAGAGGGATAACGGGACGTTCTTCAACGGGAAGTATATCAAGGAGATTAGCGGAAGAAGTGTCTTAGGGATTGAGAACAGCCGGAGAGATAAGGATGGAGTGCGGGAAGAGGGGACGAGGAGGAGCAGCACTGGCCAGCCTGTTGATGTAATCTATCAATATATTGATCTGATTCCTGCTGAGTGGGGCGTTGGACGGAGTGATTATCCTGAGAAGTGGCTCTTCGCATTGGCCGGAGATCAGGTGATTATATCAGCGGGGCCGACGAACCTTGACCATGATATGTTTCCGGTGGCTGTCTGCGCCCCGGATTATGATGGGTATTCAGCGACGCCGATCTCGAAACTTGAGCTTGTCTACGGAATGCAGCATCTCGTGGACTTCCTCTATAACAGCCACGTAGCTAATGTCCGTAAGGCAATCAACGATATGTTCGTGGTTGATCCTGAGATGGTTAACTTAAATGATCTCAGAAATCCGGCTCCTGGAAAGCTGATTCGACTTCGGAAGAAGGCTTGGGGAAGAGGAGTCCAGAATGCGGTGGAGCAGCTTAAGGTCCTGGATATAACAGCGGGGAATATCGCGGAGAGTGGTATTGTCGGAAGGATGATGGATGAATCGACGGGAGCGACGGACGCTATTAAGGGCTTACCTCGACAGGGCGGTGAAAGAGTTAGCGCCACGGAATTTAGGGATACGCGGGGAAGTGCCTTGTCCCGGCTGGAAAAAGCGGCAAGAATCGCTGGTATGCAAAGCATTCATGACTTAGGCTATATGGTCGGGAGTCAGACTCAGCAATTTATGACGAAGGAGCAATACGTTAAGATCGCTGGAAGGTATGAGGATGAATTGAGGGCCACCTTCGGCGTGGATGATCGAGTTATGGTTAGCCCTTACGATCTCCTCATTGATTACGATGTTGAAGTTCAGGATGGAAGCCTTCCGACTTCTGGTGATCCGCAGCTCTGGAGTTCGATCTTTCAAATCACGGCGAATGATCCAGAGCTAAGAGAAGTCTTTGATATTGTAAATATCTTCAAGCACACTGCCCGCCTGATGGGAGGGAAGAATATAGATCAGTTCGTAAAGAAGCAGGGAATCAACGCTCAAGTCATGCAAGACGCTGACGTTGAGGAAGCTGCTCGCCGTGGTGACGTTGTTCCGTTGAGGGAGTTAGACGATGCACTTAATTGAAATGGTTAAGGTTTTGGAAGGCGGACAAGATCTTCATCTTCAAACAACTCCAGTTGACTGGGAGAGGTTTGAGAATGGTGATCTCTGGGGAGATATGAGGAAAGTCCTCGCAATGATGCTAGCTGGCGTTCGAGACGAGATGGAAACAATAGGGAAAGAAGACGAAGTAACCATGCAAGACTTTGCCTTTCTGCAAGGTCAATGTTATGCGATTCGTAGCTTTCTGGAAATACCAGACAGGATCGTGGATCGCTTGAAGGAGACTGATGAAGGAGAGCAAGATAATGGCTGATGAAGACAAAAAAGCCGGAGCTGCCGACGACGATTTGGGGCGGATGCTTGGTCTGGGGCCTGAGGAAGAGGAAGCTGAAGAGGAGGAAATCGAAGAAGAGGAGCAAGAAGATGAAGACGACGAAGAGGACGAGGACGATGCGGATGATGAAGAGGAAGGGGAAGACGGAGAGGAAGAGGAGGAAGAGGGAGAAGAAGATGAGGGGGAGGAAGAAGACGATGATGGAGACGACGTAGGGGCGCTGCTGGAAGATGAGGAGGAAGAGGAAGGAGAAGGGGAGGCGGATGACGAGGAGGAAGAAGGGGAAGACGGGGAAGCCACAGAGCTGCAGAAGCTACGCGAAGAGAACGCGCGGCTGAAGGGTGAGATGGCGGAGGAAGAGGAGGAGGAAGAGCAGCAGACGGTTGAGGAGATCGCGGAGAGTATTGATCTCGGGAAGATCGAGTTCATTGACTCCGATGAGGCTTACGATCAGGCGATGGAGAATCGCGAGGCCTTTAACGAGATCCTCGTGGAGGTGGCGAAGAAGACGGCGTCTACGACTGTCAAGCATGTCTTGACCCAGATCCCGGCGATGGTGGCGAGACAGGTGCATCATGAGAGCACGAATGCTCAGGCAGTGACTGATTTTTACACAGCTAACCCTGATCTCACATCGGCGAAGAAGTTCGTGGCTTATGTCTTTAGGGGAGTTCAAGCGGAGAATCCGGATATGGATCTTGCAGAACAGATGAACTTGACTGCGACGAGTGCGAGAGCGCAGCTGGGAATTACAGGGAAAGCTGGAGGAAAAGGAAAGAAGAAGGGAAAGAAGACTCGAAAGCCCCATCAGGCTCCAGGCCCAGGGAGGTCGTCTAGACGCGGCAAGCCCAAGGCACCGGCTGGCATCGGGGATGAGATCGCGCAGATGGAAAGGGCTTAGCTCTTCTCCTCTCCTGGAAAGCATTGGCTTAGTAGGGGGAGAGAAAGTTAGGAACACCAGAGCGCATTCGTAGAAGTTTTTCATTCATGAAGGAAAGGACAATATAATGTTAGGTCCAGGTAATAGACTTACGAGAGAAAGTGTGGAGACTGGTCGGTCTCAGCGTGGTGTGTATACGCAGTTGGTTGCCACTGGCACTATTGGTGTCGGCGACTCCGTTGTGCATATCACAGCGGCAGCGGATCAGGCGGATTTCACGGTCTACCTGCCGTATGTGGGGGAGGCTGCAGGGATGGTGTGCACTGTTCACGTAACCATCGGGGATGATGAGGTTATCACTTTGGAGGACAAAAGTGATTCGCCTGGTTGGAGCCCGCTGACAATGGACGCGGACGGCGACTACGTCGTGCTTTATTGCGACGGTCGGTATTGGCACATCCTTCTTAACGGCATCGCTTAGGGGAGGATGACCAATGAGTACTAAAGGGCGGCTACTTCAGAACGGTGTCTCCGTTGGCGGAGACAAAACGCGGCAACTGGCGCATGCTAAGTCTGGGCTTTTGACTCAGGGTCCTAGCAACGGCCCTTGGGGGAAAGCGCCCGGTCCTTTCGTCGATCCAGCGGCGGCAATTCGCTTCCATGAGGACTTCTTCGAGATTAACAAGAATGACTCGGATGAAGTCGGCTGGCTTGTTACAGCGATTCAGGGGACGAACACCTTCGTAGTTGCAAACCTTAATGGCTACGGTGGTGAGGCGCGGCTAGGTTCGGGCGCGACATCAGGCGACGGTGATTATATCCAGTGGCACCATACCATTGCTAGCCCGGTTCTTACAACGGGAAAGCTTTGGTTCACTGCAAAGGTGGCCATTGGTGCAGTTGCTGCTATGTTCCAGGTTGGCTTGAGCAATGTATTAGCGGGTGATCCGTTTGTGGCTGGGATTACAGACGGAATATACTTCACCCACGGCTCGACTAACGTTTTGTCGATGAATACTGAGGATGCAGCAGTAACCTCAGAGGACACCGGCATTACGATGGCGATTAATACTTACTACGAGCTAGGCTTCCTCTGGGACGGCCCGAACGCGCGGGTGGACTTCTTCGTCGACAACGTACGTGTCGGAAGGCACAGCACAATAGCTAACATCCCAACGAATGTGGACTTAGTTCCCTTCATGGCGATTAAGACAGCGGCGGCCGTGGCCAGGACAGTCTATTTCGATTGGGTTTCCTTTATCCAATCGCGGTTAGGTTACTAGAAAGGTTTAGAAAATGACTGACCAGTATTTTGTAGGACTTAGAGCAACTGGCGATCTCGCCACGAACGAACGGCCAGAGAGCTGGCGCGAGGGCATTCTGAGGCTGTTCCCTAACGGGGATATGCCGCTGACGGCCTTGACTGCGCTGATGGCAAGTGAGGAAGTTTCTGATCCTCATTACCATTGGTGGACGAAGACGCTGACCACGCAGAGGAGTGCGATTACGGCCACTTACACCGACGTCGCGCTGAGTAACGCTTACACCTCCGGTGGTGTGGCAGGAACCACGCTGTATGTGAAGATCCCTGCTGCCGGGATCAATATGTTCAGGACTGGGCAGATCGTGATGTTGCGGGATGCCAGCAACTACACCGTGGACTGCGCGGCGAAGGTCACCGATGTTCAGGAGAATGGCGCGAGCAGCTACGTCGTGGTTAGCCTTCTGGAAGCGGACGACAACGGTGCTGCGGCCAGCCTGGACCTCAGCGATGCGGATGTTATCCTCATCATCGGTAACGCGAATCCGCAGGGTGGAACGCGGCCGGAAGCCATCACCCAGAGCCCGACCGAGCATGAGAACTATACGCAGATCTTCCGAGATCCGCTGGAGCTTGCTCGGACGCTGATGAAGACGAAGCTGCGGACCGATAAGGCTTATCTCGAGGCCAAACGGGACGCGCTGGAACTTCACGGCATCGGGATGGAGAAGGCGTTCATCTGGGGCATCGCGACTTCGGGGACGGGAGTGAACGGGAAGCCGGAGACTACCACCGGCGGCTTGCTTTCCTTCATCAAGGCTGCCGGAACCGTGGCGGATTACACCCTCGAAACGGATGCGGCTTACGCCGGGATGACCTGGCTTCAAGCGGGCGACCAGTGGATGGACGAGCATCTGGAAGAGGTCTTCCGCTACGGCGCGGATGAGAAGCTGGCGTTCTGCGGAAGCGGAGCTTTGCTCGGCTTGAACCAGCTGGCCAAGAGCGTCGGGAATATCCAGCTAAACGTCCGCGAGAAGGCCTTCGGCATCCAGGTCGTGGAGTGGGTCACACCCTTCGGCGTGATCAACCTCAAGCGCCATCCGCTCTTCAGCTACGAGGCGACCAATCGGAACTCGATGGTCATCTTCGAGCCGAAGCAGATCCGGTATAAATACATCACGGACACGATGTTCAAGCCGGACAAGACGGACACCGAGGGCGGTGGGACGGGGGTGGACGGGAAGCAGGAGGAGTATCTGACGGAGGCCGGGCTGGAATTTCATCACGGCGAGAAGTCGGCGTATCTGAACGGCGTCGGTTTGAAGAACGACGTGTCGTAGAGTTGGCGAGCAGGGACGGCGGAGCAATTCGTCGTCTCTGTTCATAATATGAACAGAGGTGATAGAAATGAACCTTCTTGAGATTCGCCAGCAGTTTGTTTCCTTAAGCGGTCGTGCAGATTTGGCGACAGCTGATGGAGCTACGGTTAGCGGGACTGACTCTGGTGCGGACTTCTTCATTGCGAACGGAACACGCTGGCTCGATCTCGCGCAGGAGACTGACAAGGAGGCGGCACAGTATGATGAGAGCTTCGCTATTGGGGACTGGAGAGTTCTCATGGAGAACTGCAGGGTGGTTAAGGAAGTCTGGTTTCGGGATTCGGAAGGGAGTCGGACCAAACTCACCCCTACCACGCGAGACGCCCTTCGCGAGGACTATCCTAAGCTCTCTGGGGAAGATAACGGAACAGCGACAAAGTGGGCTCCTTACATCTCTCGCTTCGCTCCGAGCCAGGTGGGTAGTGGGCAGCAGGTTAAATATAACAGCGTGATGATTATGCCGCCGACGGACGCGGCCATTACAATTGAAGTCTTCGGCATCTTCCACTCGTTGGAATTGAAGGAGAATATTCAGGAGAATTACTGGAGCGTAAACTATCCAGATGTTCTCGTTCTAGCTTCGCTGATGTCAATGGAAGGCTTCTATCGAAACACACAAGGCGTTAATGATTACCTCAATCAGATCAACGCTATCCTTCGAGGAATTGACGTAGATACAGCGGACGCAATGACTGTTGAATCCATGCAGATGGAGGGCTGAGATGAGTAAGAAAGTTTGGAAGAAAGATCTGCAGAGGAAGAGACCTTATCGAGATGAAAGTATCAGGCAAGGCCGGGCTGCCTCCGTTGTGAAGTTGCAGAAGGAAAGGGAGAAGAGGCAGGAGGAAGAGAGAAAGGAAGAGGGGGAGAAGAAGGAGAAGGAAGAGAAGAAGCTTTCACCGCCGCAGCTGGAACTTCCTGTCGGAGTAGAGTAATGCAAGAGTTCACTCTTCCAATCCAGCAGGCTCTGGTTAATGGTCTGCGGCCAAGAAATGACGTTGGGAGGAATGTTCCTTACCTCGTCTCTTGTGACCGGGCGCAGCCGACGGAGCAAGGACTGATTCCTTCCTACGGCCTAGTCGATCCTTATGGCTCTAGTCAGTTTGATTCCTGGCCTTGGCCTCAGCTAATTCGAGGAAGCGAGGTTACGTTTAGTGGGGGCGAAGACGCAATTAACATTGTTAATGAGACGAACGATCCCTGGACGAACTCATCTGGAATTACAGGGATGAAGTTTTATGATCCTTCTGCTAACTTTACGCTAACGCCTACAGGCGTCTGGCACTTAGTAGATTTCGGTCTTACTTGGATGCTGCTAAACGGGAATGACATTCTCTTAAAGACCAATCGGGAAGGGATGATAGGGGATAGTAATACAGTCTTTGGGATCAATGAGATTACCGTTCAGACAGGTTGCGCGCATCGAGGAAGGGCAATTCTTGGAGGCTTTGATCCGAGTGATTTTTGGAAGGATGAGTGGAAAGCTATCTTCGATGAATGGATAGAGAAGAGCGAGCTGGCCATTGATCCGACTCTTGACATCAGAGATAACTTTGTCTGGTGGACCTCGATTGGTGGAGGCGATCTTCTTTCTCTCTTCGATCCTCCCGTTGAATATATTGAGATGTTTCGTCGGAATGAGATGGGCTTTATGCCAATGCCAAGTCAGGGATCAGTTCTAGCCGTGAAGAGTCTTGGCAAGAATGTCGCGGTTTATTCCCTTGATGGTGTTTACCTACTCTTCCCAGTCTCTGAACCATTCCCAACTTTCGGCCTTCAGAAGGTCCTGGATCATGGGATTCCGCAAAGGGGAGCCGTTGGCGGAGATGAAGACGTTCATTGCTTCGTGGATCAAAGGGGAGATGCGTGGAGATGGCCAGTTGACAGTGGGCCGCAGAAGCTAGGATATAAGGAATATCTCAGCGACATGGTGGATCAGGAGATGGTGATATCTTATGATCCGCAAGAGAATTGGTTTTATATCTCAGGGGAAGATGGTAGCTCCAATATTCTCTCCTTTGTTCTAACTTCAACGGGGCTAGGCACAACGAAGCAGCAGCTAACGGGTGTGGTAAGTGCGGAAGGACAAAGCTATAGTGTTTACGATCTTTCTGCTGCTACAACAACTGAGATCGTTGTTCAAGAGGTTGACTTTCACTTCAGAGATTTAAAGACCCTTACGACTGTTGAAGTCGGAGGAGTCTTCGGAGCCAGCGACCTTATATATGTTGGCGTTGACTATCGCTATGAGAATGACGACGGTTGGACAACAGGAGCGTGGGTCTTGTGTAATAGAGAAGGCTTCGGCCGCGTTCAGATAACTGCGTTGGAATTTAGGGTGAAGGTTAAGATCAACGATGTTGCGGGCTTCAAGATAGATTACATCAACGCTCACTGGCAGGCCTCTGGCCGCAGAACGATGAGAGGGCCAAGTGCTGACCAAGCTGGAATCTAATCTTATTTCACGGTATTGGGAAGATATTGATGCAGCCCTAAGGGCTAGTGTTCCTCCTCTGGCAGACGCAACGGATGATGCGCTAAATAACATACATACAAGACTACTTCAAGACAATATGCAAGCTTGGGCATTAGTTGATATGCAGGAGGAGAACACGAAAGTTTATGCTCTAGTTATTACAACCATCTGGGAAGACCCTGGAACAGCAGACAGAAATCTTCTTATTTACGCTCTTTATGGTTATAATAAGATCGAAGAAATCATGTGGAAAGATGGACTTGAAACTTTAAAGAAATATGCGAAAGGGACTCACTGCCGCGCAATTGTGGCCTTAACATCCGTGAAAAGAATCAAGGATGTTGTTGAGTCCTTAGGGGGTGACGCATCCACTTATTTTATAACCTTGGAGGTATGATCATGGGTGGTGGCGGTTCTACGGCAGCTACGTCTATACCAACTGAAGTTTCGGATACTTGGGAAGCGGCAGCTAGAGGTTATTCTGGCTTCGCTTGGGATTCTGGGGCTGCTTTTAGCTGGTCAACAGCTACAACGCCCACAACCTTCGTGGAAAATCCTTCTATCGCTAGATGGATGTTTGAGAAGGCCGCAACTGGGAAAGGAGGGAATCCCTTTGAAGGTGTTAGCACGTATGTTCCTGACAGCGAACTCTCGGACGTTGATATTCGGCTAGGTGAACTTGAGACAGCTGTTGAGGCCATTAATCCTATCGTGGATGTTCCTGGTTGGATAGATGTCTTCGAGCCGGATGCAGAGGAAGATCTTCCTTATCTTGATGTAGATGCAGTTATTGAGACGGTCTTTGCACGGGCTCAATCTCTTGGTGATCCAGTTATCGCGGCTGCCGCGAATGCAGCAAGCCAAGCGGTGACAGACGAAGTCATGGCGGAGGCTGTTGCTGTTTATGAGAAGCAGGCTCGGAAGGTTCATACCAGAGCCCTTAATCGCTTTACTGGACCGATGAGTGATATCAATGCTGTGAACAGCTCCGCGTTTGCCGTCGGTCTTTCTATCCTCGAAAGTGACTTTGAGGATAGAATAAAGGAAGCTTCAAATGATCTGCGTCTTCCTATGACGCAAGCAGCATTTGGTGCGTTTATTCAAGTTTATCTAAACGTCGTAAGAGATTATCTTTCAAGCTATAGCGGCGCGCAGAAAGATAAGCTTACTTACATGCTTGGCGCTTCGCAGATGGTCTTAGGATTAACTGGGGATGATCTTGCTAATCAGCAGAAGCTAACAGACATAACTGCTGATGTTAAGCGAACTAAGATTATTGCAAAGTCTGAGGAGTATGAGAAAAATCTTGAGATCGACGCAAGAGAAATTCTTTGGGACGCCGAAGCCATGCAACGAATGGGAAATGTTGTTAGCGCAGGTTCCGGCTCGATCATTGCTCTCCCTACCGGGCCATCCAGAGTTCAGACTGCTTTATCTGGGGGTTTATCAGGGGCAGCATTGGGAGCTAAGGTATCAGGAGGCAATCCATTTATAACGGCCGCAGGCGGAGTTGTTGGCGCTCTCGCGGGTAGCGCTGTTTAAGGAGAATAGAAAATGCCAAGTAATCCTTTTGCTCAAAGATCTGGCGGCGTAGCCGGGCAGCCTGTTAAGGCTAAGCCTATTGCCAGCGCGCCTCCCCTAGGCGGAGCGAATACAACAACTAAGAAGAAAAGTGACAACCGAGGAAATCGTATTGCTTCGGCGCTAGGTCGTGCTGGCGCCGCAGTAATTGGGGACCAGGCTCACCCTTTCGCCCAGATTGGGAATCTGATCGCAGGGGAAGCGGAGCAGGATATATTCTCCTCAACTCTTTCAGACCTCCTTGAGGGGAAGAATATCAGCGATGTTGATACGCGAGGATTGGATCCTGATCAGATTGAACGTGCGTTGAAGTTGCAGAAGGAAGGACAGGCGACATCACTGGGTAAGAATAAAGAGCTTCTTTCGCAGTTAGAACAAATTGCCAATATGGACCTTCCTGAGAACGTTCGTATTCAGATGACAAATCAGGCATACGCCGCTGCTGGCATTGATCCTAACTGGCAGGCAGGCGGTGAGGAAGTTGGGAAAAGCCTGAAATCAGAAACGGAGAAGCGGAAGGAACTCATCAAAGCACAGGGCGAGGAAGATCGCTTCGAGCAATATCAAGGCTCTCAGCAAGACCTTGAGCTTATCCGCGAGAAGGGTGGGATTGATGCAGCTATCGCGGAAAGTAACAGGGAAGGCCAGCTGGACGTTGCGGTGACTGCTGCAACCTTCCGCCTTCTCGGAATTCAGCTAGATGTGGCTGGGCAGATTAAGGCTAACAAAGCTAGGTTCGGTGACGATCCGATGATGGGGGTCAAGCTGAATGCTGTCATGCAGCAGATGGTGAACTTAAACAGATTTGAGACGCAGCCTTTAACTCCAGCGGAATCAACGGCGGAGTTTGTTCGCTTGCTGAAATCGTTTGGGCTGGAGGAGTTTGCGGAGGGCTTGGAGAAGACAGCAGGCACTGTCACACCGCCAGATCAATTTAAGTTCTATGCGGAAGGGGCAGGTGTTGAAGTTCCTGCAGTAGAAGGGGAGAAGGAAGCACCTCTGAAGAAAGCACCAGCAAAGAAAGAGGAAAAGAAGGAACCAAAGGGAGATAGTAATAGAGGCGGAAAGAAGAAGGAGAAAGCAACGGGTATTGCTCCCGGTCTGCGTGGAGAAAGTACTATAAAGAAACCAGCGCGCCGCGAACGGGGTTCTCGCTTCAATTAGGAGTATGGTAAGATGCCGCTACAGTGGACAGATATTGAGCGCGATAATCGCTTTAAAGCCATGCCTTATGGTGATAAGGTCAAGATGGCGACCAGCTATTTTGACAACAACTTCTCTCTCGATCCACGCTTTGGGAAGATGTCGAGAGGAGAGCAGCGTGATATGAGGGAGCGCTTCATGATGAGGCTAGGCCCAGACCCTGCTCCTTCTGGCTTTGATAGCTTCGTGAATAGCTTTATGGCTGTTCCTGGAAGCATGATGGCTAGTTATCAGGAACTCTTCGGTTATGCAGAAGAGGCAGATAGGACGAGGCAAGAGACAGCTTTCGAATATCCAGCGACTGGGAACGCAGCTCTCGCGGGAAGTGCGTTGGCGTCGGCCATTCCGTCAGCGGCGGCGTTGGCTGGAGGTATTATGTTTCCTCCGGCGGCCATCCCTCTTTCTTACGGAGTCCTGACCGCTTATGGTCTTTCCAGCGCGGGAGAAGCTAGAAAGATCGTTCGAGAGTATGAGACGGAAACAGGCGAGGATGTAAGTGATGGAACCGAGATTGCCCTAGCTCTTGGCTTCGGTGCTTCTGCGTTTGCGATGGAGAAGCTGGGGATGGTAGCGGGGAATTACGTTCTTAAGAAGCAAGCACCGACTCTTTTCAAGAGAGTTGGGGATAGGCTCATTGCAAAGAATATCCCTGAGGCGGCTAAGATCATCGGCGCGATGGCAGTGGAGGAAGGTGCTGAGGAGGGGGCGGAACAGTTTGTGCAGAATAGCCTTACACAAATCCTGGTAAATCCTGATCAGGGATTGCTGGAAGGCGTAAGGGAGGCGGGATTGGGAGGCCTTCTGGGAGGAGGCTTTGGTTCTTTTCCTTTGCTCCCCAAGCGTGTGCGGCGCATGGCTAGGGATGTTAAAGGAGTGGAAGAGGGAGAAGCTCCCGATGAACTGCGCAACCTTCCGCCCTCTTCGGATAAGCAGAATCCGATTGTTATCAAAGCGGAGGCGACGAATATTCAGCTGGCACGAGAAGCTATGATGCTCGCGGCGGATCCTAGCAAGGCAAGGACTTTCTCGGAAGCTAGAAACTGGCAAGCTGTTTCGAGGCTCGCGGCAGGGGATGATCCGAAGGCAATGACTGGAACGCAGCCGCTTGGCGTCTCGAATACGGCGGAGATTGTAAGGGGAAATCTTCCGACCCTTCCAGATGCGTCGAGGCAGGAACTAGACTTTAACAAGGCTCTCTACACAAATGAGTTGATCGAGACCGCTTACGAAGCGACTGCCTTCGCAAAGCAGGATGTGGAGAGAGTTAGCGCAATTGGCCAGGTTCCGAATGCGGAGATGGCTGCGCTTGAGCTTTCAGAGAGTGAGCTGATCTTCGCGTGGAATCAGGCTAATCCGGAGGATACGGATAGCGAGGGATTGAAGGCTTACATCGCGAGTCGGGAAGAGCAAGGACCTCCGACGAAGAGAGCAAGCGCTGGGGCGAAGTGGACAAAGATCTGGGAGAAGAGTCAGCCTGGTTGGACGAAGGGGATTAGGCCCGCTGAAGGGAGAGCAGATCGTGCGACGCAACGTGATGCAGAGCAGGAGAAGGCAACTCTTTCGAAGGCAGAGATTAGGAAGCAGCGGAGACAACAGAAAAGAGAAGAAGCTGAGCTTGCTAAAAGAGCACCGAAGCCTGGAACCGTTGCCGCTCTCGAAGAGCAGATAAAGGCGAGAAAAGAAAATAGACTTCTTGACATCGGGGATCGCTTCATCGGACAGCCGAGAGAGTTCAGCGATGAGGTGAAGGCTGAAGGGGATCGGATTCTGGCGCTTGATGAAGTTGAAGCAATTAAGGCCTTTAAAGAGTTACCTGACACGATGCTCGCGGACGTCGCGGCATATATCACAACCGACACCTCTGTTCATACTTTGAACAGAGGTGAAGGAATGGCTGAGGAACAGAATACGATCAGTACGGCGAGCGCAAAAGACAAGGCTGAACCAACGGCTATCCAACGTCAACGTCTAGCTCTTCCGCTTCAAACTTCTGGAATCATTGGAAGAGTGGTTCAGACGCCTGGACAGCTATATCATCCAGGAACTAGCCAGCCCGCCAACGCTGTCCTTGATCGAGCGACTGGGACTGTTTATCTCTCAGCGGATGTTGAGTTTAATACAATCGGACATGAGGGGTTTCATCGGCTCCTGGATCTTCTCGGAAGAGATACTCCGATTGCAAAGGAAATGCTGGCTTTCTATCAGGATAAGGAGAAGCCAGAGGAAGAGCTCAGCGATGCCGTTGGACAGTATTACGCTGATCGCATTCAAGCGGGGCCGGCGAAGAGGGTTGGCGGCTGGATGAAGGATATGTGGGTGGCGGCGAAGGATGCCGTTGGTGTGGAGATGACGCAGGAGGAATTGATTCAAGCCGCGAATATTCATCTGAAGAGTGCCCCGAATGGGAGAGGGCAGAGCGGGTATCTTTCGCAGATATTTGCTTACCACGGAAGTGGTGCAATTTATGATGAGATGGATCTTCAGTATCTTATGAGTGGCGAAGGCAGTCTTGCTTTCGGTGCTGGCTTTTACTTTACAAATATTAGAAGCATTGCTGAGCTATATGCAAAGATAGCTGGATCAGACAGCTCCTTTACAGATATTGAACTTACACTTAATATAGGAGGAAAAGATACCCACTTTTTGGATTTACCTTTCTATAAGCATAGTGTAGATCTTCAAGATGCATCAGCATCTCTGGCTGATAAAGAAATTACACTTAAACAATTTGTAGGCATCATACATAAAGTCGCAGCAAGCCAGGAAGCAAAATTACAGGAAACTATTACTGAAGGACGTAAAGTACTTAAATCACGGGATGACAAAGCAGCTCAGCGTATTTTAGATAGAGCGTTAGAAGCGCATAAAGATCTTCGCGAATATATTGAGTTGAAGGAATCCGACTTTACCTTAGTGTACTTTCAGGGCGGTGGAAGACATATATATACTGCTTTCCTTCGTAAAGGCCAAGATCCAGCTAATTATGATATACCGGACTGGTATGCGCCACCAACGGAGCGGCAACTAGGAAAAATCAAAAGAGCCTTTGAAGGAGCGCTTGCTCAAACATATACAGCAAAGCCACTTGATGATGGCGGTGCCGCTGTTTATGGCGCGGATGGAAGACTGGTCAGAGAAACAAATACGTTAGCAGAAGCACAGGAAGTTGTACAATCTTTAATTAGAAGACGTATGGCTCGGTTCGTAGTTGATAAAGAACTAATTCTTGATAACATGGAGATTGACTACGACATCAAGTTTGAGAAAGGTAAATTTGTTATTTATGACTCAGGGGAGAATAGACTCGGTGATTTTCTGTCGATGGAGGAAGCAAGGCAAGCACTGCGGGATTCCCTTGAAGATGTGGCGGAAATGGAAGCAAAGATGGCAGAGGAGGAATTAGCCTTACGAGATTATTCTAGCTACTATTGGGATCTAAAGGATATATTCAGAAGCAACGATCCAGCGCTGGGAAAGAATAAGGCTAGGGTTCTAGCTAGTCGCGCTTTATGGGCAGAGGGAATAGATGGAACTAAGTATCCTCCAAACACTCTTCGAGGAAATACAGTAAGAGGCTCCGTTATAAAAGACGCCAACTACGTTGTTTATGATCCCTCGATTGTCACAATTGAAGATCGCTATTCCTTCCAGGATAAGAAGGCAAAGGAATACGCAGGGAATGTTAATCTAACTCGGATCAACCTCGACAAAGCGATGGAGCAGTTAATCCAAGATGAACTCTCGAAGAAGGCTGATCCGACGGTAATGACAAGGGAGGATCTGGAAAGTCGAAGTACTGAGATCCTTCGGAAGAAAGGCTTTCCTGGTATGGAAGCCCTTGTTCAAAGATTCCTTGAGACCGGTCAGATCTCTCTCGAAGAAGCAGATGCGCTGGATACTTATTCCGCATCAGGGTATGTTAATGCTTTGGATCAGTGGGCAATGGGAGAGGAGCCTGACATCGCGAAGGTTCTTAAGGAACAGGCTGACCATGACTTTGAAGTGGCCTCAATGCTTAGCAAGGACGCTGGCCGGAGGCTCGAAGCCAGGAAGAGGATGAGAGATCCTTATCTCCTCTGGGAACATCTCCGGAATCTTGAGACTGAACTTTCTGAAGAAGATGCGGCTTATCTTTCTCAGATCGTAAAGGATGGCTCAATCAACGATCCGCAGACGGCGAGAGATATGTATAATCGTCTTCAGAAGCCGAAGGCTAAGGATTACTTCTTCGAGTATTTTTATAACTCCATCCTCTCTGGTATTCCGACTCACTTCGTGAACGTAGGGAATAATGCTTTATGGCTGGCTTTCCAGCTCCCGCATCGAGCGTTGCAGGCAGCGGTTGATAAGACTTTGACTAGCGAGCTAGTACATAGCATCTTTCCTTCGCTGCATCAAGAGAGTCGAAATATCTTCCTGGACGAAGTCGTCCCGATGTGGAAAGGGATTAAGAATCGAGCTAATAAGACTTACCGTTATCTCGTAGATAAGAAGGGGATGGACCCTGACACCTTCGACCGCCAAGCAACGAAGTGGCGTAGAGAAATGGGGCAGAGCTTCGAAGCCTTTGAACGCTCTCCTCATGCTTGGATGAGAGCGCTGGCTCCTTATATCTCTCGCCCGGCGAAGGCACTTGAAGCTCAAGATATGTTCTTTCATGCCTTGGCTTTCGACGCTCAGCTTAATGCCCTCATCGTAAGGGAGGCGAAGAAGACTGGGAAGTCGTTCAAGGAAGTCATTGCGAATCCGCCAGAGAATATCATTGCAGACGCCGCGCAGTTCGGAGAGTATGCGACCTTCATGGACGCGCCGGGAACGCTCGCGACGAATATTATTAGATTGAGGGACAAGGTCCCCTTCGGCGTCGGTCGCTTGATTGTTCCTTTCGTTAATACTCTAACGAACATCCTGAAGAGAGGGGTTGAGATAACTCCTGGTGTCGGATATCTTGCTTCTCGTAATAATATCAAGGAGGGAAAAGCTGAAGCTTCTGATGTCATTACTAAGCAAGTCGAGGGCTTGATCTTGGCGATGGCGACAACGCTGGCTTTCGGTGATCCAGATGACGAAGGCGACTTCCCAATTACTGGAGCCGTTCCCCAAAGGCAAGCTGAACGAGATGCCTTCTATCGTCAGGGCAAGATTCCTTACGCAGTCAAGATAAACGGGACTTGGATTAGTTATAGAAAGTTCGAGCCCTTTGCTCTTCCGCTGGCTATCACTGCCAACATCATGGAAGCGACGAAGAGAGAAGATGTTAAGGAATCGGAGCTGATGGAGTATGTCTCAACGCTTGGAAACGTAATGATGAGGACTGTTATCAGCTCAACCTATACTGAGAACGTTTCGAGGCTGATGGATGATAAGGGGATTCAGCGTGTCGTAGAGCGGCTCCCATCTTCCATGGTTCCTTATTCCAGTTTCTTCCGAAGCTTTAATCGGGCAGCTGAGGCAATCACGGAGGGAGATGCGACGTTGAGGGAGGCGAAGGGCTTTACGGCGGCGCTGGCTAACACGATTCCCTTCAGTGAATATATCATAGATGATGAAGGGAAGGCTAGGTTGAATAACTTCGGAGAAGAGATTAGACTTCCTGGCGGAGCGATGCGCCAATGGCTTCCTTTCAAATGGAGTGATAGCACGGACGATCCAACGGAGCAGGAGCTGGAAAGACTTGGAGTCTATCCTGGTCTTCCGAGCAAGGAGATTACAATCTCTGGAGAGAAGCACGAGCTTTCAGATGAACTTTGGCGGGAATACGCTCTTCTTTATGGAGCCAGGACGAAGGAAGCTATCTCTCTCGCGCTTGGTGGCCGAGGCTACGCCAGGCTATCTGATGTGCAGAAGATAAAGTTCATCGACCGCACGATCAGACGCCTGCGAGGATCTGTTACGAAGCAGGTAAAGCAGGTATATCTTCGCCAGAATCCTCAAGGCCGGAGATAAAGGAGGTTATAGATTCCTCCTCATGAATGGCGATGAAGAAGTCCATGATCGCCTCAGCATTTTCGCGAGGTAGATTCTTATTTAGCTGAACAGCGATGTTGATTATCTTCTGGAGATCCTCATTACTTACTTCGAGGATCTCCAGAATCTTTTTAGTATGATTTGTCCAGATTCGATGATGCTCCCGCGTCCAGCCATCTGCCATTTGTTCCTCAAGATGAAAGCCCTTCGCGATCTCAGGTCTCTCGAAGAGAGCATGGACGACCTTGACAGTGTTCTTGAAGTCATCCGTAATCTCTCCAACGTCGACGAGATCAGCCTCCGTAATCTTTCCTTTTTCGAGAAGGTTTTCTAAGATCCTTTCCGCGTTCATTTCCTTGTCCTCACTATCGCTCGATTCGTGTGGTCAATCCGGCAGAAGTTCATCGTTTCGAGCGTTGCGATGATCTCTGCGAGTTGCTGCTTCGAAGCGTCGTTGAAGAACATCTCAGTCAGTTCGCTGGCCTTGATGGAGCCACGGGCATCAAGCAGCCTCATGATTCGAAGTTGGATCGGCGCCAAGGGATTCCCACCAACGCCTTGGAAGACCTGAGGCATCTTCTCTTCTGTCTGATTAAGGATCTTCATAGCCTTGAGTAAGTCATCTTCTTCCAGCACTCTCTCATCTCTTCTCGCGGCTGCTATAATCATGCTGAGCTTTAGGAGATGAAGGGGGCGGCGTTGGATGTAGAACTCAAGACGAGGTTCAGAGAAGACCTGCTTCGCTTCCTGCTCTACTCTCCAATCTTGATACGTTAGGAGGAACTTTTCGGTGAAGACATATCGGCCAGTAATTGCCCTGATCCTTCCGAGGTCAGCGAGGAGGGCTTCCTTAATAATTTCCTGCTCTTCGGAGAGGATCGGGATGATTACGACCTTTCCTTTATCAGGCTCGTAGACGAAGATAGTTCGTGACGTAAAACCAGAGCCGACAGCGCCCTCAGGCATTGAAGTCTGAAGAAGCATCGGAGTAGTCGCGCCCAGAAGGTTAACCCAGACATTGGCAACTTCTTCCCTCCCTCGTGAGTGAGTGTCATAGATAAATCTATTCTCACAATCAAACCACTTGCACAATATAGTGAGGAGCTCGTTATTTTGGTATCCGAGGAAGACGGTGAGTTCGCTGGAGATGATAGTAAGGCTGGCATGAAATTCAAGATCTCCTTCCTCCGTTTGTTCAGTTACGGCAGCGTCGATGAGGGTGGCGACAAGCTTCTGTCGGCTAGTCTCATCCGCGGCCAGTTGGATTCCGAGTTGATCGAGAAACGCAGTTCCAGGCTTGATGGCTGTTCCCTTTCTAGCAGCGGGCGGGCCGACTAAAACTACATACATATTAGGATAGAAAGTCTCCATCCCCCACTCGAGCCGACACTTTCTCTGCATGACCGCTGCAATGGTTGAGATCGCGGTCCAGAGGCGGAAGAGGTAAGGTGGCTCGGTGTTGTCTGTATATTCCAGGAAGCCATCAAGCCAATCAGCTATTTGCCGAGACATATTCTTTTATCTCCTCGGCTAGATCAGCGTCGGCAGTTTCATTAACGGCATCCGCCTTCCACTCCAGCCCTTCTGCTTCTGAGAGCGTAAATCCGAGGTGCGTGTCGACAGGGATAGAGAATTCCCGGCCCTTCCATTCGAGAGGGGTTTCGAGATTATCCTTGATGTTGTTGATGACTTCGACAATTCGATCCGCTCCGACATCGAGGGGAACCTGGAACTTAATCGAATCGTGAACGGTGTTCAAGAGTTCTACCTCGGGAAATAGATCTTGCCTTTCGTAAATATATACGTATCCCCAGAGGTTGAGTTTTTCCGCAACTGTGCTTTGAGGGATGTAGCTATAAGCCTCTTTAAAGAGTTCATGGCCCCATCTGTCCATAAATGTCCTTTTTCGTCCGAAACAATTACGGAGAGTTCTCGATTTGGATAGCTCTTCACGGATACTCGCGTGCCACTCTCGAACACCAGGATAGATCTGATGATACCGTTCGACAATGAAGGCGGCCTCTCGCTCAGGTATTTGATAATAGATAGCAAAAGTTCTGTATCCCAGATCGTAATTAAGTCCGTGGTTAGCCCGCTTTCCAACGGTTCCTCTTTCATCTTTCGTAACCTCCGTGATGTCCTTCTCCAGGATCATAGCTGCGGTCTGGTTATGAATGTCGATCTTTTGCTCGAAAGCATGGATCATTGCTCGCTCGTTCGCGATGTAAGCTACGACACGATTCTCCGCCTGGCCGAGGTCCATAGAGATAGCAATATATCCAGGGTCAGCGTGCATATAGCTTTGCATCTCAGGAGGCTGATTCTGGAGATTTCCACCAGTCCCGAAGATGGTCTTGGAGGAAGAGATCCGGCCTTGCTTCGTTCCGACGGGATTGTAGGAGCAGCGAAGACGTCCGTCATCATCCAGCTTCATATCGAAGTAAGTCCCCTTCATCTTCTTCTGATGCCGGAGTTCGAGGATGATGATAGCTTCGCGATGCCCCTTCGCCGCGATTCTCTTTAGAGCTTTATCATCAACCGTCACACTGCCTTGCTTGGTGTAAGGCTTTAGCCCCTTCTGGACGTAGAAGTAAGCCTTGACTTGCTTAACGCTGGCAGGGTTCAGATCGAATCCGCAGATCTCACGAAGCTCAGTCTGGAGCGCTTCGATCTTGGCATCGCAGAGCTTTGATTCTTTTGCCAACCCTTCTGTATCCATAGGAATCCCCTTCTCACCAATATATACGAGAGGGTGGATGAGCTGGCATTGGCGTTTGTAAGCTTCGAAATTCCCCTGCTTCTCAAGATCCGCCATCATTTTCGGAAAGGCTTCCGCTACAACAGCTGAGTCCATCGCGCTGTAGTTCCGGAAGATCTCCTCGGATGCGAAGGGATTCTTGAACCACTCCTTTCCTTCATCCTTATAGTAAGGTTCCCCGGCGCAGTAGCTAGCCGTGATGAAGTCCAGGCCTTTCGGGAAATCAGGATAGAGGATTGCCTGAGCGATCATAGTATCGTCGAGAGGCTTTGCGTGGATTCCGTACTTTCGATATAGGAAGGTTGCGTCGAAAGAGACGTTCTGGCCAACCTTCCTTATCTCTTCGTTCTCTAAGATCTCCGCAACTCTTTTCCAGATTGCAGCCTCCTGATCCGGTGCCCACCAGTCCTTGACGCCGTCGACGAAGGGGATGCAGATAGCGTTGTGAGCATCTGGGGCGAAGGAGATATGACTGACCTCACCGAACTTCACCTCAATATCGAAGGCAACAAATTCCCAGTGGTGATCGTCCGAGAGCCAATCCATTACATCTTGGAAACCAGGATTGAGAAGGAGGCTTCGCTCAGTCCTTTGAATCTCTGGAAACTCACTTTGCTCCTTCGCCCTCGTCATATCCATAATGATTAGATATTGATGAAGATATTGACGGAGGGCAGAGGAAGGATGGATGCAAGGGATTACCTTTCGACCAGGAAGGAGAGTGCTTTCAAGAATGCTTCCACGCCGCTTAGTAATCTCCCTAAGGCCAGTTAAGGCATAGAGTGGCGTGTTGCCAAGGCAGACAAAGACATTAGCCTCGCTAGCCTCCAGTCGTTCCTTCAACTTCTCGACGTGGTTATTCCAGATTGGAGTCAGCAAAGGAACCTTCTTCGTAAGATCAGCGAAGAGATTAATCTGATTATTAGCTGGCCGTTCCTGGAATACATTGTCGATATAGACATCATGGCGCTGAATGCCAGCTCTGCGCAGAAGGTCATTGAAAAGTCGACCTGCAGTTCCCACGAAGGGTCTGCGGAGTTTCTCCTCCTCTGCCCCTGGCGCTTCCCCGATGAAGGCGATTTTAGCCTGAAGAGGCCCTTCACAATATGGCGCGTTCATAGTTTCCCTTTCTTTTGGTTTCCATCTCTGTTCATATTCTGAACAGAGGTGCTAATATTCTCCGTCGTATCCGTTCTCTTCCTTGAACATCTGGTATTTAGCATCCGTGTAAGCTAGGATAGCTAGAAGGATAAAGACTGGCAGGATCCAGAGCGGTGTGGTTAGAACGATGAGGGCTAACTTCATAGTATATTTAAAATTAGACATAAGAAGAGAAATCTCCAATCTTCCTGGCTTCGACCCTTTCAACGAATGCGTTCTTGCATTCTTGAGTCAGGTCGAAACCAAGCGGTTTCATCCCCATGTTGGCGGCCGCGAGAAGTGTATTGCCAGAGCCAGCGAAGGGAACTAGAACTCGACCAGCAGGCGGGGTGAAGCGAACCAGGACGTCTGAGATCATCTCAACTGGCCGCTCCGTCGGATGGACCTTCTTAAGGGAGGGAACTGGCGAGAAGGGATGGACATTCGGCTGACCTTGCTTGAAAAGAATGGCCTTTCCTTTCCGTCCGAAGAAGTAAGGTTCGTAGACACTTCCGAAGCGGACTTCAGGATTTCTCGTTTGACCAGTGAAGCTAGTCTTATACCAGATGTTCGGAAGCCCGTAGGTGTTGAAGCCCGCGTTGGTCATGAGACCTAAGATCGTCTGATACCAAGGATGGATAGCGAGCCAGCAAATAACCCAGCCGTCTTCCTGAAGAACTCGGTAAGCTTCGTCGAAGACCTTCGTCATGAAATCCACATACTCGCCAGCGTCAACTTCGTTATAGCGATTGAGCGCTGTTCGATCCGTGTCATTCTGCTTGACCTTCTTTAGATCTATAGCATAAGGCGGATCGACCTCCACAACGTGGAAGGTATGATCAGGGATCTGCTTGACTTTCTCGAAGAAATCTCCGACGACAAAGGAATCAATCAAGGCATTCTTCGCGGGCTCTCCGCCACCTTCTTCAATCTTTGCCTGATGCCGCTTCATCACTTCTTCGCGGACTCTATCAGCTTTCATCCTCTTAACTGCGCGCTTCGCCTCAGTCTTCGTGGCCATCTGGCCAAGGGTCGGATCATCCTTTATGGCTTTGTCCAGTTCTATATCTTCAGAAAGCGCGCCCACGCTGACGTTTAGGAGTTCAGCCGTCTTCCGGATGGAAGCTCCGCCACTCGGCCCTGCAGCTTCTCCGTGGAGTTCAATCTGAAGTGCGTGGATTTCAGCCTTCAGCGCACTATCTTCTGCGTAGCTAAGATCCTCTCGATCAATATTCTCCATCAGTTCTAGCTCTTTGATTTCAAGGATCGAGAGTTCTTCCTCAAAGATGTTAGCTGGAATCGTCTTCGCTTCGCCAAGGGCGTGAGCTAGATATCGACGGCCGCCAGCGAGGAGAAGGAAGGGCTTTGGATCAATACCGAGAGCTCGCTCCTTGCCCATCATCTCTTCATTTTTCTCCATGACTGCGACTGGGTGAAGGAGGCCTTTTTCTTGAATCTTTTCCCAGAGGAGATTTACGTCCTTATAATCTTTCCTCGCCCGATCTCCCAGGTCGATGCTGAAGATTGGGAGATTTTCCATCCGGCACTTTTTCATTTCCTTAAGCCTCCTCAAGCCAAGTTTGAATAGCTTCGTAGCATTTCATTGAGTCTCGCTCTGTCATCAACGATTGAATGAAAGAAATGAGTTCATCTTCATCGGTATCTTTTTCAATCTGTTTGGTTAGTTCCCAAAGGCTTATCCGATGGAAGATTTCTACTTCTTTGTCGATGAGTGCCATTTCCTTAAGCCTCCAATTGACTGATGATGGTTTTGAGATCTTCCAGACTGAGCTTCTCGAGTTGTTTCTTAGCCGAGCTTGTTCTTTTCTTCTCCGCTTGTCTCGCGCCATAGCTTCGACGCCGTCCTCTGATTTCCATGATGTGAGTCATGGCAACATCAGGAGACATTGCGGAGATGCTGGTTTTTGAATCCTTTAGGCTAGCCATCACTCACTCTCCTCCTCTGAACTGCTGGAGTAACCAGTTGATTTTACGACGCACTTCGTATGTGTCATACAGACCGTCAAGGTCTGCATCCAGCGGCGTATCCTCCGGCTGCAAGCGTCGTTCCAGCGTAGAGATACGTTTTTTCACATCTGTAACGTGCTTCGCTTTTACCGTTTCTGTGAGTTGCGCGATTGCCTCTTCTGCCAACTCCTTTACTGCGTCGATCTGCTGCTGGAGTCGCGTCAGGTGATCGGCGTGATCGCGTAGGCAATCTCTATGTGACCGCCACGATATAGACGTATCGACTATTTCCACCGGACGCATCGGTGCCGTGTCGGGCGCATCCGAATGACCGCTGACAGTAGTAGGAGCGACTTCCTCCAGTTGCATTTTGGCAACTGCTGCTATGTCTTTTGATGTATAGGTGAACGGCCAATTCTTAACTAAGTCGATCAACTTCGCGTTCTTCCTCTCGATCAGCTCATCTCGCCGCTTGCACTCGGGGCATTCTACGTGGACATAGGCAGTGGACGTTTCGGGCGTATCCTCATGATTGGTGCATCCATAGTGATGATTTAATGGATCAGCAGAGAAACAATGCGAACATTGGTAGGGTGAGGTATTGCAATCAATAGATTCGTCCGACTCAGGCACGTCGTCAAACCACTGACTATTCTCTACCTCAGTTCGCCAATCTGGAGGGGATACGGTAGAGTCGTCCGATGGGCGAGTAAAGGAGTCAATATAACAAGCCAACTCGCCATAAAGAACAGGCTCAATCTCTACCCCGTGTCCGCAAGCATTGTAGAGCTTACGTAATAGCGCGTCAGCCGTTCCGTAAATCATCTTCTTCCTCCAATAATTTAAAGACCCTCAACCTCCTCGTATACATGGCTATAAAGAAATCCGCACGGTCAGTCTCTTCCAACTCCTTCGCCAGGCCTTCGGCGAGAAAGCGAAAGACATATCGCTGCTGACCATAAGGGATAAAGCGCTTCAACTTATCGTAAGTTTCCTCACTGATATTGAAGGAAATCCTTCTCTCATTCACCTTCTCCTCCTAGAAAAAGTTAAAAAAGAGGAGGGAGATTTCTCCCCCTCCTCGATTTAAAACGGTTGAAAACGCTACCGCTTCTTGACGTAGCGGCGGACGAAGTTCTGCATTCCGTAATTCGGGTCTTCGCTCTCGCCGAGGATAGCGTAAGCCGTCAGGCCGATCAGATCGACGGGATCGACGCCCCTGGAAGTATCCACTCCGAAGCCTTCGTAGAAGTCCTTGATCCGGAGGAGCTGCTTGTTATACTTCTTCGGATCTTCCTCCTTCAAGGCCGCCGGCGGGATCGGAAGCCAGAGCTTTATATCATCGACGGTGATGTCCGAAGGGACGGTGAAGGTCAGGGCCAGGTTATTCCTGGTCGGATCGCTCTTGTTCGCCACGACCTCAGCCATCGAGATCTGGATTTCGACCTCCGTGTCGTTCGGGAGGGTCTTGAGATCCTGAGCATCGTCCATGTTGAGGTCGAGAAGAGAATTAGTCATTGCTTAGATTTCTCCAAGTTAGAATTAGACTTAGAATCGCGTGAGATTTTAGCTGCTTGAACTTCGTTGAACGGAGTATCATCCGTGTCTCCAGCAGGATGAGTTAAGTTCTGTCTCAGAGAACCAAGCCAGTTGAGTTGCTTGGTCGAGAGCTCCGAAGGCGTCTTTCCATGCGTGTCTCGAAGGAATCGCTCAGCTGTCCGCCAATAGGCGTCATCGTCAGTGTTGACTTTTAATGCTGCCGCGTCCGCGAGATGCTTGCAATGGATAGGTTGGCCCTTTCTCTTGGCTTGTTCCAAGCCGGGAAGCTCAATTAACATCTTAGTTACCGTCGTCTCTGTTCATTGTTTGAACAGAGTTGTCATTCTTCAAAGCTTCGTGCTTCTTAAAGAAAGGGACAGGACTCATCCTGGTAAAGCGGCCCTCCTCATCCTGAATCAGGACATCTCCAGGACACATCACGAAGTGATCTCGGCTGGTCTCGACCTTTCCGTGAGAGCCAGCGGGAAAGGTACAGATTGCGCAAGGCGCGTCGGAAGGATAATCCGTGGGTTCGAAGGGTTGAACGATTCCTTCCGGGCCATCTTCCAGCGTCCTCCACTGCCAGGCCTCCACGACTTCGCTTTTCCGAAGATACTTCATAACAAGGCCTCGCGGTTGAGATTATAAATCTTCTCAATACCGGGAAGGACGAGTTCAAAGACATTCTGAATAATGTTCGCGATGAAGTAAGAGCTACTTCCGGCGAAGAGAAGGCCGACGGCGTTCCCGGTCTCATCAATGACCAGACTTCCCGAGTCTCCACCGGCCACGATCAGCTCAGGATCTCCGAGGGCAGGATCTGGCCTCACCATGATTTGCTGAGTAAAGCGAACGGTTCCTAGCTTTCCGCCGTAAGAGACACCAGCGTTGAAGTTCGTCGCGATTACGGTTCCGCTGGTCACTCCCGTCGTTCTTCCGCTCTTCCAGACTCGATCTCCGATGTCAACTGTTCCGAGGCCGTGAGGCTGTGGTCGGCAGCCGCTAGGCTCCTTAATATCTCGGACGAGAGCGGCGAAGTTTTTATGATAGTGAGGCCAACCGAGAAGAGGAGCGCCGCCTGCTTCGCTGAAGTAACCACGGTTAGCGATGGTGTCGAGATGTCGATCCCAGAAGCTTCCTGGGGCGTTCCATCCTGGATTCGGTTTCTCCGCATTTCCGCCTGGCTTTTCGAGAGAAAGGACGGCCGCATCGACTTTGTTATAAAGCGTCGAAGGGTCGAGCGTTGAATGAGCTTCGACTACGCCGATGAAGGTGGGTTCTGGCTGCCCGGCTTTCTTCCAGCCTGGCTGAGAGACGTGATGATTCTTGATATCCTGGCCCTCGTCATCGCTGGCGTGAAGGACGTGCCAGTTAGTCAAGCCAAGATCCTGACCGTAAGCACGGAAGATCATTCCGAGCGTCCCGCACTGATTGTGGTAAGTCGGGCCGATTTCGTCTCCCATCAGATAAGGCCTACGCCATCCATCGAAGCGATCCTCGAAGCCTTCATGGAGAGGGAGGGCTTTCGCCCTTTCGAGAATCACGACATCAGTCTTCACTCCATCGACTGTTCGAGGGATAAGATCCTTCGCTGCGATCTGATCCTTCGGAACCTTCCCTTCGACGTAGATGGTCAGGCCCCGCTTGCCAGTCTTCCTCCCATTCTTCTCCTTCTCCGCCTCTCCGACGGCTACGACGTTGAGCTTAGCCATCAAAGCCTCGGCGTTCGCGGCTATCGCTGCTTCGATTTTCTTACTCATCAGTGTCTAACTCCTTCTCAGGAATATCAAAGCGGAGATAATGATTTACCTCATCGCCTTGAATAGGTCTAGGAACTTCGCCAAGTAAGCCCTCACGGATTGTAACACCGAGACCCATCATAGCAGGACGATATACTCCTTTAACTCGCCGTTCTGCAATACATCTATTTACATCCTCAACAGGGCCTGTATACTCGATGACACGGAGGATAGTTACAACTCTACTCATCTTCTTCCTCCTCAAAGAGCGAGGGCTTGTCACTATCATCCTTCCCAGCCTTTCTGAGAAGGGCCTTGATGTCTGGCTTCTCGAGGAGATCAAAGAGCTCTCCCCCCATTCTAGTCTCAGCCTTCCAAACTCCATCATTCTTCGTCTGAAGCATATGATCCTCCCGTTCCATCTTCGTAATATACTTCTCATCGAAGACAAGCGGGACCTTTCCAGCCAGGCGATTCGCGAGGAGGAGGCCCGTCTCCATCCTTCCGCTGACCTCATCCTTGTCGATACCAATATGGCCAGTTATGACAGTGTGACAGTTATATCCCATCATAACTCCGAGCCAATCGAGGGCCGTGATCTGAACCATTCCATAATCCTGAAGTTCCGGCTTCTTTCCTTTCCGGCTTCCCCTCGAATCTCCACCTATCATCAGGACCCTGAACATCATTGAGTCCGTCCAGCTGGTAATTGAGTCCAGGCAATAGGTTCCAATCGCGTCGAAGAAGCCCTCACGTTCACGCTCCGCCATCTCCTGCTCCCACTCCCGGAAGGCCCACGGTTCCTTCCAGGAATCCTTCTCCCACTTATTCTCGACGATCAGATCGCCAGATTCAATGAGAGGTTGGAGGGCGCGAGTCTTAGTCCCACCGGAATCGAAGGAGTCAATGAAGATCGGCTTCGGGCAGGTGGTGATAAGGGTGGTCTTCCCCGTCCCGTAATCACCATAGATCAGGAAGTTCTGTAACTGCGACGCGCTGTCCTTATACATCTCCCGGATTTTCTTAACCCGAGCTTGAACCTTCAGGAACTGCTCATTCCTCGCCATCGTTGCTTTCCTCCTTCTCTTTCTCTTCTAGCCAGCTGGTCTCACTGTCTGCCTCTTCCGTGAGTTCGTTCACGAGATCAACAACGTTAGGAGTGGCGTACTCCCCGTTCTGCCTCTCTCCATCGTACTTCTCTGCTTCGTGCGCTTCGAAAGCTGCGCGAGCGTTCTTTTGATGTATGTCTTCTGCCTTCTCTCTCTCAAGAATAATAGTTCCGTCAACGTTGAAGGAGGGGAGGCAAGCAACTACCTCCCAACCTTCACGCGACAGATCGTTGAGACAAGTCGAGATTGAAGACCTAGCTCCACCGTGGAAGGCGAGGCCGCGCTCAACATCAACTGTCGTGTATTCCTTCATCTTCCTTCTCCAGCAAGTGAGTCCAGCCGAGAAACTTCCGCTTGCAATCCTTGAATATGAAGGGACTGCGTAGCGACGATCTTGCTCAGCTGAAGATTGACGAAAGAGAGCGAGTCAATGACGACGCGAGCGCGATTGATGACATTTCCGCTCTGGCTCTCAAACGCTCTGATGATTGGAAGGCTAGCTTCCGTTGGCGGAAGATTGCTTTCGAGGACCAAGCTATCATTCCGCACGTCGAGAGTTAGGACAGCTTTCGGCTCTTCCTTCTCTTTTCCTTCAGGATAGAACTGAACAGCGATAGCGAGGATGGCGAGGATTAACGCCGTCCAAGATACTGGATTTCTCATACCTCTTTCTTTCCTCCTCTCTCTTGCTCCAACCTAAAATGAAGGAGCCTGGCCGCATCACGGATCAGTTTGGTGAGTTCCGTGGTGCTTGGGTTAGTGATCTTCACGATCATTCCACCTTTCGGAGAATCCGAAATGGAGACCGCTTCAGCTGAGACTACGAGGCTTCTTGAAGTACTCATAACTTTACTACCTCCTTGGCAGTTTCCTGCTTACTGCGAGGATCCCAGTGACGTTCACGGAAGCCTAGCGGCGGTGCATCTCGATGTTGGAGAGGGTTAGGCCAGAGAACGCAATAGTCGAGGAACGGGCAACCACTGTAGTTTGTGCAAGCTTCGGTGTTCTTTCGGAAGCAAGTCATAACTTCCTCTTCCTCAAGGCCATCTTCAAGAAGATCAGAGAAATCGTCCTCGAGATCGTCGAGATAGCTATTCGTCATCGTCAGCCATTCGTTCATAGCTGGAACGGTCCGCCGGATTGGGACTCGATGGAACTCGCTATCATTCTGATTCGCGTAAGGTTCTCCGTTCTTCTTCAGCTTCGGCGGATTCTTTGGGAAGAATCCATTGATCTTGATCCCGAAGACTTCTTTCGGATCGTAAAGGCAATAGAGGACATGAGTGTAGACACCGACTTGCATCTTTTGCCTCCAGCCATCCGCCCACTTCGCGTTGTAGTACCTTCCAGTCTTATGCTCGAGGGAGAAGATCTGGCCCTCGTCGCGGATGATCGCGTCAGTTTTGAAGTGAAGCTGGCGAGTCTCACTGACCATCACGCTTCCGGCGACTTCAGTGTGGAGGACCTCGAAGTCATCCTCTCGATACTGCTCGCAATACTGGAGGAGACCACGAAGAGCATTCTCGGGAGTCTTCGGCGCATAGATCATATCGCCTTCCGGAGGGAACTCTTCTCGGAAGCACTTCATGAAGGCATTCGTCGCGTTGGTGACTGCGTCCAGATTGTAACCTTCGAGGAGGAGGACTTCCATCGCCTCATGCCAGGCGGAACCGAAGACCAGATGAATGTTAGGCTCTTCTGGCTCCCATCCAAGGACGTAGCGATAGAAGTAATGTCTCGGACAGCTCATATATTCTTGAATCTTCGTGGCATCTTGAACGCCCCAGATCTCAAGTTCTTTCATCTCTTCTTTCTCCTTCTATCTTTCTTCTTTAAGATTCCAGCGAGGTAAAGGAAACTAACGAACGTCGTTCCCATGAAGATGAGGAAGGGAAGGACAGTTATGATGAAGATAAACTCAATCAAAGTCTCAGCGTCCTTTGAACATAACGGTCATTTCCGTCTTCCTCCGATCTCCAAAGGAGGAGGTTAAGGATTCCATGTTTCTCCGCGAACATCGAAGCTGCAATCATGCTAAGAACGACAGGCCCACTTTGAAGGAGAAAGTCATCAGGCTGGCTCTCTTCAATGAAAGGTTGGAAGTTCCGAGCCATCGAGGTTATTGAGTATTTGTTAACTGTCCCCTCAGTCATCACGACCAGCTCGCCGAACTTCTCAGCCTTGCTGAAGTCATGACCAGAGGAGTTGATGATGAAGACCTTCATTGTTTCCTCCGATAAGGATCTGGGATGAGTTCTTCAAGGCGGAAGTGCCCGACGGTATCGACAATGATCCAAGCTTCGGGAGCCAGAATCCCGGACATGAACTGCCGACAAGTCCCACAACTCATCTTCTGACTCTTAAGAGTTGCGCCAGGAACAGTAACTGCGAGGGCAAGGATTCTTGCTGCGGAGTCGCTCAGCAAGGCATTGACTATAGCGACCCGCTCGGCACAGAGAATCCCAGCTGAGGAGGCGCTCTCAATATTGAAGCCGATGAAGACATCCTCGTTGGAGGTAAGGACTGCAGCTCCGACGTTGATGCCAGTCAGCGGATTGACAGCGCGAGCAGCACCGTTCCTGGCGCTAAGAATGAGTGCTTCGGAAACCTTTGGATCTAGTTTATTCATCAAGCTAACTCTCCTTCTAATTCTTCTAGTTCTCTGAGGTGTAGATGATCCAGGCCCTTCTTTAATAACTCCCCGGCTCGGACTGAAAGGAGGGCCACGTCAGGATCTTGAAGGGAAACACAAGCAAAGCCAGAGTGCGTCGAAGATGTCGCTTTGACATAACCAGGTTTTTTCTCCTGATCCCAAAGCCCGACAATTTCTCGAAACTCCTCCTCCCAATAGATCCATCTTCCTTCAACCTCGTCTTGCTCGGTAATAGGTTTGGAGAGGCCGGCTTTCATTCTTCTTAGCCCTAAGCTTTCGGGTAATGCGTGATCTTCTGTCATTTTTAGTTCCTTCCACGGCCTTGAGATCTGAGAGCCATTGTGGTAGCTCAGCTCCAAAGATTGCGAGGAGGGCTTTTAGCATGAGAGTAGAAGATCCTTTTATGGTTAGAAGAAAGGCAGGCGGGAGACACTTCCCCGCCTGCCCTCAAGCGACCAGCGACACTGCCTGGTCAAGGAAAGAGCTACTCTGCGGCCTGCTGCGCTTCCAACTTCGCCAGGAGCTCTCGCAGCTCCGTTGCGTCGATCTTGCCAGAGGCGACACCGGCGAGGACGGCCTGAACCGGATTCTGCTTCGGGGCACCGGAGCGTCGGACGACTCCCGGCTTCCATTCCTCGGCCAGCTTCGCGGCTTCCGCGAGCGTTCCGCCCTTGTCGAGGGTCGTTCGGACGGCGGCCTGGATCTTGATCGTGGCTTGGGCTTTGAAGTTCGTCAGGACGATCTCTTCACCGAAGAGCTCGACAGCTTCCTTCAAAGAACTTCCGAAGTTCTTCTCGAACTCGATCTCATTCCCGCTCTTCTTGGACTTCACGGAGATGGTGTTATCCTGCGCCTTCTCAGCCTTCTCCTCGACGGGAGCGTCTGCGACTGGAGCTTTGGTAGCTTCGTTCGGCGTCTGCGGCGTTTCTTTCTTACTCATGATCTTACTTTCCTTTCTTCCGCTAGGAAGATTGGGTTTGAAGAGAGGAGGGAAGGCCCTGTTTTCTCCCAAGTCCTTGTTCCCCAACTGCCTCGGGAAATCATTCTTGAGATCAAATTTCCTTCCCTCCCCTTATTGCGCCTCGCGTTGAGGCCTGTTCCTATTATGAACATCTTTAGAATTCTTCAACTCTGTTCATTATTTGAACAGAGATGTGGGAATCAATCTAAACCATCGCCGTCTTATCCCCTTTCGGCCCTCGGCCTTTCTTTTTTCCTATAAGATGGCATCAGAGAATTAAAGGAGACAACCCCGTGGAGCTTTCTTAAGACATCGGACTCACCTCCCTTCAAGGCTCCCAACCAGGAGCGACCATTCATATTTAGAATGTATAACAAATATATGGAAAGTTTCCCCCGTTGTCAATGATTATTTTGGGAGTTTGGTTTTTTAGCTATCGTTGAGAACGGCCCCAAGATTTTCATCTATCTGTAATAAATCTTTCTTCAGGTCAATAAGGAAGCGCACTATTCGAGCAGCGCTAGCTGTATTTTCTCTTTCCTCCTCTTGAATTCGACTTTCGACAATTACTGTAATGGTGTGGAGATAGCTAACCACTTGTGAAAGCTCCTCGTGTACTTCTCGATTGATTCGGTAAGGTTCCAGCTCCTCCCCTTCCTCTCTTGCTTTCTTCGCGAGGAGTCGATCTACGAACTCTCCGATCTTGGCATCTTGCGCCGCGCTGCTTTCTTGAAGAGATCTACTGTTTCGATCTTGAACCTCAAGCTGAAGGGCGAGATCATAGCAGATATCATAGAGTTTTTGAATCCGCTCATTCTTTGTCTCTCCTCTGTGCATTCCGTCTATTCTAACTTGCGTTGCTGTCCTCATCTTCTTGCTCTCCTTCCTCTTCCTCGAATGCTTTGAGTTCCTCGAATAACTTGATCCCGGTGGCTACTTCCTCTACGTCCTTCTCCGCGAGAGAGATCGCATAGCTGGCGATGCTCCTCAGATCCTCATGCTGATCACAGATCTTTTGAATGTTCTTCAGCTTTCCGGCTAGCCTATCTAACCTGGCGCTGGGATTGAGGAGGAGGATCTTGATGATAGCTTCCTGCCAGCTCTTCTCAAACATCCCTTGCTCGCAGATGATCGTGAGGAGGCGGTCGAGGGTAGAGATGGCTTCGGGCGCGATCTCGGGAGCTTTGAACTTATCCAATGCCATTAGCTTTTCTCTCCAGACTCTTGAGGTAGTTAAGTTCGACTTTCTTCGAGTTGAGGCTTTGAGTCACGTTATGATACTGGATTCGCATCTCAATCTCGATCTTTGCGAGCTTCACGATCTCTTCTTCTAAAGCCTTGATGCTATCTGACCTAGAAGCCATAATACCCCCGCGCTAAGGAAATAACAGATGATGAGGAAGAAAATACCTTTGAGCACCTTCTCTATCTGGTCCATCTAATCTTCCTCCTGGAAAAGTGCAAGGACTTCGTCTAGCTTCCCTTCCTCGACCGGGGGAGCTTCCCTCTCCTCCTCTTCTCTCTGCGCTTGCTGGACAGCTTCAGCTGAAAGTGCTCGGAATAGCTTCCCTTTCTTATCTCCCTTCAGCTGGGCAATCGAGAAACCTTCCGAGGCCAGAAAGGTGAGGGCGGAATCCGTGTCTTGGAAGAACTCCGCCTTCTGCTCTTTCTGAACAGCTGTCAAGAGGAGCCTAACAACGCTGGAATAATTCCCCCGATGCTCCAAGCCTTCCGCTTTCATCCACCGGATAATATCCGCGAAAAGCCTGGCATCCAGATGAGTCTGGACATTCAAGGTATTAGCCATCGCTCGGCTCCCCTCCGCCCCCCACCCTTCCGCCCTCCACCCCGCCCCTCGCTATCTTATCACAAATCTTGCAGTTCAGATCGTTGTCCTCACTATCTTCCAGAAATAAAGTAGGAGAATAAAACCAGCGCATGCCGTTAGTAACTCTACCACAAGCTAGCAAGACTGACGATCCTGCCCATTCTTCTGTCTTCTTCAAGTGCCACTTCTTTCTTCTCATCTCTCTTCCTTCCTTTTCTCTAACTCTGTTCATTATATGAACAGAGACGTTAATTCCACTCCAAGAGATCCTTCTGAACGCTGCGAACTGGCTCTCGCTGATAATATCGAGAGCGCAGAACTTCCCGCCGTCTGACCTTAAGGACCCTCCTGCAATCTACGCAAAGAGACTTAAGCCCATACTTCGTCCGGACGACTGAGAGCGCTACGTTAGTCTTTCGACAGCCCCGACAATCTCCTATCATCTCTTCTCTCCTTCTAAGGATAAGAAAAGAGGGAGAGTCTTGAAGACTCTCCCTCAATTACTGAAGGCTACTTCTCCTCGATCTCGATCCCGAGGATCTTCATCTCTTCCACGGCCCAGGCCTTGAGCTCAACCTTATCCTCCATCGAGAGACTCTTGTACTCCCTCATGAAGTCGCCGTCGATTCCGAGATTGGTCTTGAGATATCCGATAATGGTCATGGCTATTCTCCTTCTATTCCTAGCGGCCCTTCGCCACCTGTCTGCCAAGTGAGTAAATCCCAGCCGATCTGAGCTACCCACTGGCCGATGTATTCCTGAGGACTGGAATATTCTCCTAACGGTCCCCAGTACAGATGCTCCACTCTTTCGCTCCCGTCCTCCCCCCTCCACACCCGCTCACAAACGAAGATGATCGCACCAGTCAGCACGAAAGAATCTGTGACTCGGGCCAGCGGAATCTCTCGATCCATGCTAGCGATGAGATCATTGACTTCGATCTCTTCAGGCGGGGTCTCTCCGACGCCTTGTCCGATAGAATGAATATGAATTACTTTAGCCATTCTTGAACCTCTTCAGGTCTTTGAGGAAATAGTTGAAATGCGCGAGGGCTTCTCCGACCTTATTCCTTCGTCTCCTCGCCGGCCCATCCTTGGACTCTTCCCCAAAGAAACCAGAGACAAGAGACGCGAAGTCGGCCTTATTAATCCTGATGATAATCTCCTCCCCACCCTCCCCGAAAGTTCCTCGACCCTTATCTACCCACCGAGGAACCAGTTTAATCTCGATCTTCCTCCTAGCGGCCATCGAAGTTCTCCTCTTTGTTTAGTTTCCTCTCTGAGATCTTCTCATCCCTTAGCATCTCCGCCCTCTCTGCCCTCATTACTGCCCTTTGGAAGAGATCCTGAGGCGTGGGAACCGGCGCATTCGAGACACTGACGGAGATTGAAGGATACCGATTATTTCCTAACATCTCTCCCGTCACGACCTCCATGAGTTCCTTGATCTCCCTTTTCGAGTTCGCGTCCTGGGGATCAAAGACACCCGAGACAGAACTCCCTGCTACCCTGACTGTGATCTTCTTCAGGGACGCGGTTCCTTGTCCCTTCTTTTCTTGAATATTCAAAGCCATGATCTATTCTCCTTCTATGAGAAATAGCGACATTCTCGAACCGTGGAAGGACTACCGAACCTTCCTGTCGCATTTAAGGTCGGGATGTGGAGTCCCGACCTCCGGCCTGCGATTTGGTCTAGCTATTCTGCGATTCTTTCTTCGCTAAAATCGCATCGGTGATCTCGTGAAGTGGTGCAAGAATGCTATGCGCCATCCCCCTTCGATACTCGGCACTCTCTCCGGAATAAATGTAATAGAGAGAATCAATGAGATCACCCCGCATCCTCGATGCGAAATATTCGAGAACTTCCATCATTTCCTCAGGATCTCGTGAGGTTCGGGGCTGATCCTTCGATGTGTTTCTCTTCGCATCCTCGCGGTTCCATCTCGCGATCTTCTTTTCTTGCGCCTTCTTGAAATTCTCTTTGGCCTTTTCCATGCTGGCCTTTTCCGCTAACTTCTGTTCCATGCGAATCCTCAAGTCCTCGATTACTTCAGGACTAGCATCCATGATTGTGTCTAGGAGTTCCGGCGCGATGGTTTCGATCTCTTGAGTTGTCATTGGATCTCTTTCCCTTCCGCTATTGCGGTTTCGACCTTCGTGATTATTTCTTCGATCTTTTCGATAAATCCCTCGCGATATTCTCCTTTCTCGGCATACCCTCGTGCGTATGCCATTGCCTCGTAAATACCATAGAATGTGAGATCCCGAAAGAACTGAAGAACCACACCCTGCGAAAGTGCATCCTGTTCAATGGTCATCTCTAGCCAGCGGAGATTAGAGAAGTTCTTCTTTCGATCTAATGCGCGAATATCCCCGAGATGAATTCTTTTCCTCGGGACTTTCTTTTCTCGAATCTGGATCCTCGTAATAGCCATAATTTCTATTTCTTCCTAACGAGAGGAAACGTTAATACCTTGCTTCTCGAGTGTGTTGAACATATCTCTCAACTGATGCCTGAGATTTTCTCCCAGCGCTATTGACATTTCCATTTCTTCTGCGTCCTGTAAATTCTGGAGTTCGAGACGTAAACTGTTCGCTACACGATTTAACTTTTCTTCTAAAAGGCATTTCGCCTCATGTTCCATTCTTTTGATTAAATCTTCCGAAGTCATGATATTCTCCTAAGAGAGGTTGGGGATGGCAGCGCCATGCCACCATCCCCAAGAGTTGCTAGATCGAATCCATCAGTTCTTCTTTAACAGTGCAAATCTGTGTTCCGAGATCTGCCAACATCCGGCGGTCAGATTCTGGAAGGTCTAGCGTGCCTAGCGCAATACTTATATCATGTTCCTGTTTCGCTAATCCCCCCAAGAATAACAACATTTGTTCCCGAGAACTGAGGTTGCAAAGAGTTCGTTCCATGATCTATTCTCCTTATTCCATCACGGCTTGTGAAAAATCGCCTTTGACTATCAAAGACGTGGGGTCATGCGGTCGGTACTTTGATTCAAAGAGGTTGAACCATCGAACCTCAAACCCTTCATCCTGGAGAAGAACCGGCGCATCATCATTGTACTTTTCTAGGATTTCCTTCAATTCTCGAACAGTCATTCTTTTGGTCCTTGTGAAAAATCCGAGGTTAGAAAACGCCAGCGATGGGATTTTCCCACCATACCCAAATATACGGAATTTTTTTCCCGTTGTCAATGGAAATTTTGCCAGCTCGGTCGATTGAGGGAAATGGGTCTATATCCTATAGTCTATTATCCTATACCCACCCCCACCCCAAACCATATTCCAGAACCCTCTAAGGTACCGAGCGAAGAAGGTGGAGGAAGGTGTTTTAAGGTCTTATTCTAAGTTTTTTTTTTTAATAAACCCCCCCTTGTGACAGGGCTGTCCCACCCTTCAGACCATTTGAACAATGGGGTGGGGGGTGGGGGATAGGATAATAGGACATAGTTCATAGTCTATGAATATCCCCATCATTTCCCTCATTCTTACCGCCATTTTTAGGCTAAAATGGGGGAAATTGACGTCTTCGTTCATTTAATGAACAGAGGTGGGGTTCTTCGAACCTCTTTAGGAAGAAAGCGGGAGCTTAGAAGGAGAAGAGGGAGGAGTTGGAGAGCTAGAGCTTAGAAGCTGGAGCTCAGAAAATGATGGCTTCCGAACTAAGCATAAAAAAATCCCCTAGACCATTTCTGATCTAGGGGTTCATATACTGGGGGCTAGGTTTTCTTCACTAGGTTGTTTTTCAAATCTAATTCAACGTTTTCTCCGCAGCGTCCAATGCTGCCCTCATTTGGGCGATTTCATCCGCATCGGGGTTATGCGACACGACTTTCTTCGCCCGATCCTCTTTGGACATATTTTCCCATTTTTCTTCTTTCTTCCGCCCGCGAGACATTAAATCTAGGACCTCGAAATGTTGCGGAATTTTCTCATCATTGATTCTTTTGATTTCCGCATCCGACATTTTGCGAGTATACTTATTCTGGTAACACCTCCGGATGTAATCTTTAAATCCGCGGATAATCATTTCTTCATTGGTTCCCGAGACATCAATATGAATCTCGACATTCGCATTCATACCATTGCTACCATTGGAATCTATGTAATTCTCTAGATTCACAATGGTCCTAGTTCCGAGAATCCTATTGAATATTTCCATTTCTTCCGCGTGTTTGATTTCTTCGGCGGACAATTCTTTCTTTGCCATGATAAACCCCTAGGTTGGTTGATTAAAAGTGTTTCACGTGAAACATCTAGGAAACAATCCAACCTAGTGAATCAACCTAGCCCCGTATTCGATTGTCAATGATCATCCTCGACATCCCCATTTTCAACCTGTTTAAATATAAACAATCCGCAACCAATTGTCAAGAAAAAAGTGCTAGTTCCGTGAAAATACTTTTGTTCAAAGAATAAGCGGATAGAATTATCCGTTGACGTTTGTTAGGGTTAGCTACCCCCCGCTAGGGGGATTGCCCCGCGCGGATTACTACGATAGTCGAGTTGTTGTTGTGGGAGGGCTTTTGATAGGATATTCTTAGATCCTCTTTTCTTCAAGAGATCTCTTTTTCTTCAAGAATATCCCTTGACAAGCTTCTCTCCATAGCATATATTTATAGTACGAGATTAGGTTTGGCGCGTTAAGACTGGAGTGCGAAGATGGAAGACGGAAAGAAGAGAGTTCTGGTCTCCTTTGATAGCGTGGTGGTGGCGGGGATGGGAAGGGAGGATGAGAGGGATAAGGAGAGTTTCAGGACCGGAAAAGCGAGGCCGGCGCCGGGAATTTTTGGGCGGCTTCATGCTTTCTTGGATCTTGGCTTCGAGATCATTGTGGGGAGTTGGAGGTTTCAGGATATGAAGACGAAAGTCTCCGCGGAAGCGTGGCTGCAGGATTGGGAGATGAGCTGGCGAAGAGCCATGCTGGCTGGGAAGAAGGATGTTCCAGAGAAGCTACTCTTCGCGAGGAAGCTGAAGCTTGAAGCGATGCCGGGGCCGTTCTCTGCAATCCTGGACTCGAAGGCGATCTGAGAGGAAGAACGATGGGCAGGAGAAGGAAAGGCGTTCGCAGGCAGTATGAGGTGACATCTCTCTGGGGTCGGCATCATGAGATGATTCGCCTAATCGTGCTTGGGTTTGGGAATAAGGAGATCGGGACGATCCTTGGAGTCACGCCGCAGAATGTCTCGGATCTCCGAAACTCTGAAGTTGCGAAGGCGAAGATTGAGATGTTGACGGTTGCCAGGGATTCCGACACCGTTGATGTTTCGAGAGTCCTGGTTTCAGATGCGGAGAAGAGTCTGGAGCTTCTTCAGAAAGTTAGGGACGGGGAACTAACGGACGACATTAGGCTAAGGGTCAGCACGGCCCAGGATCTCCTCTCTCGCGGTGGACATCCGAGGGTTCAGAAAGTCCAGGGAAGTGTGGCTCATGCTCTTGTAACACCAGAAACGCTGGATCGAATAAAGGCCCGCAGAACGGCTGTCGAGGCAGAGATTATAGAGGAAGAGGAAACGGGTGGGGTGGCTGGGCAGGAGGGGGAGACATTAACGGAGGATGGAAATGAAATACTTTAGGATTTTAACTGCGGCTTTTATTCTCGCTGGGATCGTGTTGTGGCCAGGGGGGATTGAGGGGCAGACGGGGACGCTGCAGACTAGCGTTAAGCTGACTCAGCTGACGCAGCCGGATCGAGCGACGACGGTCTTTTCGGTGGCGACTAGTGCGGGCGCGGACACCGCTTACCACATGACGCCGGCCACATATACAGGGATCCTTCTGGTAACGCATGGCGATTCCGTGGACGTTAAGGCCCGCTTCTATGCTGGGTATAGAGACGCTGGCATCCTCCACGTGGATCTCGAGGATTCTGTAACGGTCAGCTCCGCCACCACAACTCTCTACCAGCTAAACATCCCAGTCGCGCGAACACTCTGGATTACGTTCTCTGGCGGAAGCTCGAACGGCGCGGCCACGACTATTGATAGCACTTACCTTCTGACGCAGTGGTAGGAGGAGTTAAAATGAAAAGGCTTTTTGTTCTACTTTCAATTCTCGCTTTCGCCGTTCCTGCCTTCTCCTGGACTTCGAACGGTGTTGTAACAAGGCCGGAGCTAGCTGACACCGCTGCGGCTATTCGCGCAGATATTCCTGGCGGTGCGGCCAGCGAGATCAGTGATTCTCTCGCGGTGTTGCGCGCTCATGGCATCTTCGACACCGTTACGACGACTGAGTTTACGGCGCTCGCGGAAGCTGTCTTCTCCGCTGGGATGAGCGTTGATGGAACGATTACGCAGACGGGCGCGCAGAACGTTACTGGAACAGTTAGCGCAACCGCCTTCGTTGGAGATGGGAGTGGGCTGACTGGTGTTGGCGCCGCTGCTGCTGCTGCCTTATCAATAACGGCAAAGGCAGGGGAGAATATAGACATTGGGGAAGCTGTCTATATTAGCGGTGCGACAGGTGGTTTTCCTCAAGTCATGCTCGCGGACAATACTGATGAGGATAAGGCCCACTATTGGGGGCTGGCCGCAGAGACTAAAACGACGGGCCAAAGTATCTCCATTCGGGTGGCTGGTTCTCTGGGAGGTCTCAACACTTCCGCGTTTTCAGAAGGGGATGCTGTATATCTTAGTACAGCGGGCGCAGTTACAAATGTGCAGCCTACCTCAGGTGCCATTATTCATATCGGTCATGTCTCTGTTGACAATCCAGCAATAGGTGAGATCGTATACGTTGATACCCACGAGCCTATTCTATCCTCAACTGTAGATGAAAGTGCGCTTATTAGATTAGGCGACGCAGCAGGAGGAACAACTGTTGATTTTAAGGACTATAATAATGTCACTGTGGGCTGGATAGATTCAGATGGGCTTGCCGCTTTTTCGACTGGGTTGAGTATTACGAATATAAGGTCTGGGACAGGAGCCATCTCTTTTAATAATGATAATCTCGTCACCACCGGCACCCTCGGCGCGGGGGCAACGACGGTGACCGCCTTCGATGTGCGCAATGATCAGGATGGGGCAACACAAGGATTTGTCACCAACGATACGGCGGGTGCTGCTGCAAGGGCGCAATTTTGGGCGCGGTCCAATAGCAATAGCATCCAAATGTCGGCGTACTCCAGTTCGTTTACCACATCCAACCAATATGTCGCAGACAGCGGATTGATCGAGGCGCAGGGGTCTTCTCAGTTAGGCATTTCTGCGTCAACGGATGTGCCGATTGTTTTCTATACCAATGCAACGGAGCGTGGGCGCATTACCAGCACTGGACTAAATGGAATGGTAATCGGCGCGACGACTCCCTTAGCGGCGACCGTTACGACGCTGACGGCATCTTCGCAAGTCAACGCACAGAGCGGCAATACGGGTGCGACGCCAGCCTTAAAGATTGGTGCAGATGTCGGTGCAACAACTATTACCGATGGGGTACGTAAATATGGCGTGTTTAGTATGCCTCACTTTGATAGTGATACAGAACAAGACTTTGGGTTGCTCCTAGTAGATTCAGACGGAACAAATAGTGTTATCAGTATAGGAGGCGGGCCTTCAACGGTAAACTCAGCAACGATTGTCAACATCGTAGCGGCGGCTGACGATGCAACAGTAAGTGGCAGTGCAGTCGCTACATTTACATCAACGGGCATGAATAGTACGGTAATCGGCGCGACGACTCCCGCAGAGGCGACGGTTACGACGCTGACGGCAAATGGTAACACTGGGCTTGGCACTGCTTCTGCGGGATCGCGTCTGGAAGTACACGGCACTGCCAATGATAGCTATATCCAGAAATGGTTTAACGCCGATGGGACGCACGTTGGAGGTTTTTACGAAGGGGCGAATACCGCTGAACATGGCATTATATACGTCAACGATAATACGGGCACGCTCAAAGTTGCCATTAATGGCGGCACTGGTAACTCGTATCTGAATGGTGGCGGCAACTTCGGCATCGGCACGGCTGCGCCCGCAAATCTACTTGAGTTAAACGGCACTATTGCACCTATCGGGGACGCACGGTGCTTGACGTATATGTTTGACGATACGGCGATGGCAGCAGGGAACGGCGCTGGTATAGGATTAGGCGGCATATACAAATCTGGTGATAATTTTCAGACATCGTATGCGGCGATCTGGAGTGAGAAGTCGAATGGGACTGACAATAATTACGATGGAGAGTTACATCTTGGCACAAGAGCAAATGGTGGGACTATTGATAGTGACCTTGTGATCGACGCCTCGGGCAATCTCATTCTCGGTCACACGGCAGCAACAGCAGCGTCCGGTCTAACCTTTCAAAACCAAACACATCTATCGGCAGCTAATGGCGGTATTATGATTGCCGAGTGGTCTAATGGTGCCGATGCCTATTCCCCACGATTAGAGTTTATGCGATCCCGTGGTACTGCTGGGGTTTTCACGGCAGTAGCAGATAATGATATTATTGGGCATATCAAGTTTGCGGCAGCAGACGGGACGGATGCAACGTCTGAGGTAGCGGCGATCACCGTTGAGATAGACGGGACAGCCGGGGCGAATGATGTGCCTGGGCGTATGATCTTCAGCACGACGGCAGACGGAGCGGCGACACCTACGGAGCGTATGCGCCTCGACTCCAGCGGCAATCTCGGGTTGGGCGTGACGCCGCAAGCAACGTGGCACGGAGATGTATCTGCGTATCAGATCGGCGGCAACGCAACGATGTGGGCAAATACGTCAGCGGGTGCT
>Ga0233437_1001254_pt1 | contig 48000 bp, 75 predicted proteins | sample SI_122_August201_FD_182714 | JGI IMG/M metagenome (GOLD analysis project Ga0233437, IMG submission 182714) | Seawater microbial communities from Saanich Inlet, British Columbia, Canada - SI_122_August2016_200_MG | ecosystem: Environmental > Aquatic > Marine > Inlet | place: Canada: British... | reverse complement strand
CCGGAAACTTTAAAATCATTTCAAGCTAAACACTGTGCAACATATTTACTGCTATTTTAAGGCAATTTGGATAGTAAATACTGCGGTTTTTAGCTACTATCTCATGCCAAAAAACATATAAAAAAAAGAGTAAAATAAATGCAATAAATTACTCAATTCATAACCTGTTGATTTATAACGGTTTACTTGTGGCTGTAACTGTTGGCATAACTATAAACACAATTAAAAACACTATTATAGTATTATTGGCATACGGTGTGCCATAAGTAAAAGATGTGTAATTTATATTTATAGTTTGTTTGGGAAGGTGGGAAAAATGAAAATATGTCTTGAGTTGTTTGGGTGTATTGTAGTCGGGTTCGTTCTTATCGGTGCCTGTTGTTGGGCTATCGGTATCAATGAACCACCAGTGACGGAGTATGTGCAAGAGGGTAGTTTATTAAATTATGTATGGGAATTTATAACAAGGGGGAATTAAATGAGCGTACTTGAATTGAGTAAGAAAATAGGAAAGACGGCAAAGTATGGGGCGAATGGTATGCGGATTGATGTTGAAGTTGTTGATATTGAGGATGCTGGCTGGCAAAGAGTATCTTTTATTATTAAACCAGTTGCCGGAAGTGGTACGTGCAAGGTTTTAGAAAGTAGTTTAACATTTGATTGAGAGGGATAAAATGGAGAGGATTACTCAAAGAGACCTAGAGGGGTTATGTGATGTTGTCAATGATGCAAAAGGCTTTGAACGTAGGCCGTATGGAGAACGCACCAAAAAGGGGTGTAATCCAAACCCTAACGTATATCACCTTAATTACGCTTATGGGCGTGTTCAGTTGGTTCAGATGTCACCTGAAAAGGGATGTACTGGCGTGAGTGAGGTATTCGGCTATGGAACAAAAAGAGAGCTATACGGGCAAATGAGAGCATTTATCAAAGGAATGGAGGTGAAAGGATATTGAATAACAAACGTAATAGAATAGGCAACTTAATAAGCGAAGAAACGTGTCACGATTTAGTGCCCGGAGAAATGGCGGAAAGATGGCAAAACAACAAAAGATGTGAAACTTGCCTAGAGGTTAATTTTAGCGGTAATAATGGCAAGAATGTAACATGCGGTATTACTGGTGATATTGTTGTAGATGTTAATACCGTCAATGCCAATTGCCCTCTAAATAAGGAGCCTATGCAATGAAAACAGAACAACAAATTGCAACAGAATTACGGCTTAAGGATGTAAATACTTTGATTGCTGAGTCGCTTGGCATAGCAAATGATTCTTCTTGTAGTATTGCACTTGAAAAGATCAGGCTTAACCTGGTTAAAATGCGTGTATTGACAGGCGCGATTAAGGAAGATATTAAACTTTTGGGGGGATGTTAGAATGGATAATGAGTTACAGATTGAAATTGACGATAAAATACTATGTTTTCCGTCTTATCCGGCAGAATGTGAATATGTCCGGATCATAGACAAGGCAAATAATGAGCGTTTCTACTGGCATTTTGACGAATGGGGCGAAGATCCGCGTCTTGTCATGGGTGCGATTATGGGTACGTTGTGCACCTCTTTACCTGATACGGTTAAAGACGGTGTATCAAGTGACGATTACGAGAAACAGGAATTTAATACAAGGGAGGCGAAAGAGTGAGGCTTAATGTGATAGGCAGAATTGACGAACTTAAACTATTTCATAATGATTTTAGTCCTACGTCATTTAGATGGAAGAATGTAACTTTTCATTGTATGCCGGTGCAAGATGTAGATTATGAGAATTTGAATGACAGTAATTTATTGCTATTCCTTGAGTTTGTAATATCAAGGCATTACAGGCAAGGGTAATTTATAGGAGGGTTTTGAAATGTGTTTAAAATGTGGAATGTTGGTAAACTGCCAGCTAAAAGATACAGAGGTTTTGAAAGAGAGCAGAAATGAAGAATATACCGAAGTATATTGTGAAGATTGCAATAAAAGATTTATTGATAAAACGGGATTCTGTCCAGATTGCAACAACTCATTTTTAAGGCAAATAGAAACCGTTGATGTGTTTCTTGAAGGTGGCCTTGTCTATGATGTGTCTATGTCATGTCCCTGGGTTGATGTAAAAATAATTGATTATGATACGGAAGGTTCTAATGATGAACGCATCACACAAGATAAAGAAGGGCGCGACTGCTTCATGCAGACATACTTTAGATCGGAACAATAACAACAAATTACCACACAAAGCCGGATTGCATCAAAATACTGATGTTTTCCGGCTTTCTTTATGCACACAATACACCACAACAAACGCAAACAATACCAACCATACCAATACACCTTCAAATAAATATACTTGACACAATCCATTTCATGATGTATACACTCTATAGCCTGTTTAAATAGGGGCGGCTGGTGTGGGCATAGGCATACACACTTATGACAAATAACACACATGAATAATTACTATTATAAACTCACTTTTAAATGTCATCAATATTCATTTCAAACACAATACAAAGAACAATCAACTATGATAAACAACGAATTAAAAGAAGATGAATTCCTCAAACTTAGAATAAAAGCATTTAACTGGATGAATAGGTAAAATTAAGAACACATTCCGCAACATTATGCGCGAGGTTACATAAAATGGCTGGCAGACCTTCAAAATATAACGACACAATTGCTGCTGAATTACTCAAAGAATATTCAGGCGGCAAGACATTGGTTAGTATATGTAATGCCAATAGGATGCCGTCACGATGGTCTATTTATAGATGGCGTGCTGCTAACCCTGAGTTTGATAAGGAGTTCTTAAAGGCTTGTGAATGTCATGCTGACGCTATCATAGAAAAGGCTTTTGATGGCGTTATGACGGGTGACAAATCAGAGTCTAAACTATTAGACGTTCAATTCAAGGCATCAAGCTGGTTGGCCTCTAAGGTAAATAGGGCTAAGTATGGCGATAAGCTTGAACTAAACCACAACGTCACACTTGACATATCACAGGCTATGACGTTAGCACTCACCAGAATGAAGTCTATCGGTACTGGATCAGCTCCATTACTGGAGGCTGATATCACCCCGAAATGACATAACAAGCCTTATCAGACCCAAGCGTCACATAACCAATACCAACACAATCCACCACTCTCATTCGGTATAGGTGCAGTACAATTACTGCGCTTAATCAACAATCATTTCACTCTATCAATTCTCAATCACGAATCATTCTGATTACATTGACCCACCCCCTGGGGGAAAACACGGGACTCCTAACCCCCTCCACCTATCCCCTAGAACACGTTTTATTTTTTTCTACATGGAAGCCTTTCCCTTTGTTTCTTTTACGAAACAGTTAAGTCTTTCTTTTCTCTTATCTTTTGGCATGTTTTTTGAATTGGATTGTATATTATTTTTTTTATTTAGTGTTTGCAAAGAAGTATTCGTTATGTTACATAGGTCAATAGTTATTATGTGACATAGGAGATCTGAATTGTTTAAGGTTACGTGTATTGAGTGTGAAGAGAAGTTTGAGTCCAAGACTATGTTTGCTGAGTTGTGTAGTGGCAAGTGTAGACAGAGGAGGTACAGGCGTACCCAGAAGGGTAAGGCTAATGTATTGAAGTTTAGTAAGAAGGTAAAGAAGCGTGTTGTTAAGAGGGTGTGTGGTGTATGTGGTGATGATTTTAAGACTACCAGGAAGGATAGGGTTAGGTGTGATGGGTGTATTAGGTGACAGATAAATACTGGCTATGTTGTGGTTCTAAGGCGGTGAATCATGATGATGAAGTGGCACTACATTGTATAGGATTCTTGGCAGGGGATAGTCATAACTATAATACATCAGAAGAGCATATTGCCCGACAGTTTGAAAGGTTGGGATTTAGTAAGGAAGAGTCAAATAAACTTTGTAATAAGGAGTTGGCGATGGAAGACTTAGGCAGTGGTCCAAATGTAGGGAGCAGTAAGGAGAGGGAAGATGTTCCTGAGGAGATGAAGGCGTTTACGATAAAGATGAATGAGAGAGAAGCTGCGCTGTACAGTAGGGGCTATAAAGATGGCAAGGCGTCTGAGGTTGTCTTGATTGAGAAGGATCGTAACAGGCGTGAGAGAGAGCTTGAGTGGAGGCAGAAAGAGCAGCATGATCTTTGGAATATAAGGGTTAGGGATGAAAAGATTCGTGATATACATGCAGATGCCCGTAATCAACATTACTATTTCCTGAATAACCTGGACGCTGTCGTAAAGGTAGTTATCGCAGCAGGTATCATATCAATTGTAATCGCACTATTTACATCATGAGCATAGTCATCTGTTGCAAAAACTGTTTGTATACGAAGCCATGTTTCTTGTGTGAGGACCATTCTCAGTTCTTCCATAAAAAGCATATGGTACCGGAAGAGATTACTGAGGTTAAGTTCCTGGGAAGTACTCCAGTTCTTAATAGGGGTCATAGTCCTGTGGACTCAAAGAGGCGTTCTAATCGACATGTTAGAGATATGAGGGAAAGATGAAAGGAGGGTATTAGATGCCAGTAGCAAGTTGTTGTAATTGTTTAGCTTATAATAATAAAGAAGAGATGTGTAGAGAGAATCCCGTAGAGGTTAAGAAGAAGCCAAGTGATTGGTGTAGACAGCATGAGACAGATAGGAATAAGACGCATCCACCTAAAAGGAAATCATGAAGAACTTTATCAAACACATGTTTCAGATTATAACTACCGGTTATCAGAGAACGGAACTGCCTGATGACAATTGTTGTGTGTGCCATTCCTTTGGGAAAGTAACAACATTGCCTTTTGTTGGGGCGAGAAAGTTTTGTTTAAACTGTGCAAGATCTATTATGAGATAAGAAATGACAACTATTAACTTTAAAAATACCAAGCCTAAAGACGAGAAGCAGGAAGAGGCCGAGGCGTTGTATGCAGAAATCAATAAACTCTCCGGTGCCGTACATGTAGGTGATAGGCTTGGGCGCAATGACCGGTGTTTATGTGGAAGTGGTAAGAAGTTCAAGAAATGCTGTCTCAGTGTACACGAAGGGCTGAAGGTGAATTTAAAGAAGAGGATTGAAACGTATAGAGCTCTTTGTATTGAAATAAGAAATAAAATGAGGGAAGACCTCTTGAAAACGAAATGATAAAGCAGCTACTTAAACACGGAGATAGGTCGTCATCAATTTGTCCTGACTGTCTTTTTTATGTAACATCCATAGGTATAACCTTAATCCTGGTTGCCGGTTGTCTTTTGTTAGGAATAAAATGATCTACATGCCAGACAATAAGAGCATACTTCAAAAGATAATCGAGTTTAAGATTAAGTACTACAAGGATCATGGCGTAAAGCCTAATGTAATCTATCTGGATCCGGATGAACGCCAGGATCTGAAGATTGCCTGTAAGATAGTAGAGTGGGATCATCCTGTTCATATTTTTGAAATGTTAATGAAAAATGCGGAGGATAGAGATGGACTTTAAAAGTGCACTAGGGAAGCTGAATATTGAAGATTATGGAGAAAGGATATTCCATAGCAATTCACACGGAGAGTTACTTCACTTGGCTGACTATGCAAACATTGTTGATATGTTTGACGATGTGTCTTGGTTTCGGGAATGGTTTGAAGCGACTGTGAAGTCTGCAGAGGAAAAATGGGAAAGGCCCGAATCGGTTTTCCAGCATATCCCAAGAATATTAAAAGAACATTTAAAACAGTATATAGATGGTGAGTGAGCCTAAAATACTTAACGGTACAGTCTATGTAGATCCTCATACCTGCAAGAAGCTTGTCCTGATGCACATAGACAAAGGGAAATATGCAATGCTCTATGTGCATCAAGGGGCAGTGATAACTTTTGTTCCTTCATTTCAGTTTGACGTTAATGGAGAATTCATGTTTACGATGGATGAATTGAAAGCATTCTACCATTTTGATGATTGGGTAAAACTCGATCAATGTATAAATATTGTAAATATAGAACAAGTATGGAATACAAGAGCACTGTAAGGTGCGAGGAAGAAGGAGGATAAGGGTTATGAAAATAAACGAGAAACTAAACAAGGCATTTGTTAAACTAATTGAAACAAGCATAGAGACGAATAAGCTGTGCAGGAAAGTGTATTCAGAGTATTGTTCACTAAAGAACAACCCTGTTGAGAGTGCTATTAACTTTTGTACTGTGAACTGTAATGTGGGAAGGGGAGTTGGCAAGACAGAATATATTCTCAACAATGCCGGGCCTAACGATTTGATCATTGTAAGCGAGGACAGATTTAAATCCAAGATTAAAGAAAAAAACAATTTTGCAACTGTCCTGTCTGTATGTGATCTGCAGAACCGTCGTGCTTCACTCACAAGATTTGTAAATTTCTATATCGACGAGCCTCACAGGATTTTTAGAAACAAAGAGATGTTGTATGAATTTTATTGTCAATCTGCATCTGAAGAAAGAGAACAAACATGGATATTTTTAGGGACACAGGTTTAAGATATAGAAAGGAAGGGGCGGTAAGGGTTATGGAAAACATAGAAGCGGAAAAAGGTGATAAGGTTATTTATACTGGAGCCAGTGATGAACAGGTAAGATGGGGTGGATGTGATGACCCAAGAGGTATACTTGAAGAGGGGAAAGAATATGTTATTAATCATACAGAGATCCACTCATGGCACACAAAAGTGTATTTAGAAGGAATGGAAGACAAGCGGTTTCCATCTTCTGCATTTGAAAATGTATAACTAATGTCTCTACAGAAAGGAAGGTGATCACTAGTGACGAAGGCGTATATCCTTATGATAGTATTGATGATGGTAATACTCAACTCGAAAACCACCTTTGGTAACATCAGCGCGGTATAATGCTGGCTAAAAACACGATATTTTAAACTTAATGGAGAGAGTGAATGGTAGGAATAAAAATAATACCAGAGCAAGTTGCGAATACTTATTTATGTCCTAATGCGTATAATAAACCATGCTTGGGGTTTAGGTGCATGCTTTGGACTGTCACCACTCAGCATCCACAAAAAGATACAGGTTACTGTGGTCTTCTTGGCGTGGCAGATCCTATGGTTGTACCAAACACTCCAAAGAAAGCACAGGGGCATTGATGGCATTCTTCGACTACGATCCGGAAACAGTAACCGATATTAATTTATTCAAGTGGATTATGTTCGTGTCTACTGTGGTTCTGGTTTGTGGTGTTGTTGGAGTATTCGGTTGGTTATTTATGCCGGTGTAGCTTAATATGAAAGCGTCATGGCTTTTAGGAGATCATGAAGACTGTGGGTTTAACTCCCACCACTGGCCCATTTTTAAAGTATGACACGTAAACTAATCATAACAATTTTAGGCTGTATAGTATTTGCTGCTTTAATGAAGTGGTATATTGCAGTAGCGGATATAAGTCAGTCAGATCTTGTGAAGGAACTTAGGAAGGAAAACAGTCAGTTACGATACGCATTATGGTTAAAAGATCAATAATATCACTACTCCTCATAATCACCGTCCTCGTACCTCTATGGTTCGATGGACATTTGTACAGCACCTTTGATCTGAGTAAGATTACCGTTCTGTACATACTTGCATTCACACTGCTTGGTGTGTGGGTATATATAGGCAAAGTCAGTGTCTTTAAGAGGGATCCATATAATATATTGACCTATCCTATCCTGGGAATCTTCGCTTCATGCATAATATCAACAGTCTTTGCAGTCTCTCCATACGTCAGCTTTGCAGGAACGTATAAGCGGTATGGTGGCCTCGTAACCAATGCTGTGTACATGATACTCTTCTTTGCGGTGATTGAATTCGTAGATATGAAGAGGGTTCGTTATTTTATACATGCAATATTGATTACTGCTGGGGTTTCTTGTGTTTATGCAGTTGTGCAGTATGCAGGGCTGGATCCTTATAATTGGTCAATAGATTTCGGATATAGAGGTAGGCCATCCGCAGCATTCGGACATCCAACATTCTTCAGTGCATACCTGTCAATGGCACTGTGTCTATGTATATATCTGATTATGAAGGGTAATAAATGGATGTATGGATTAGCTATATTGTTTATATACTGCATGGTAATATCTGTGACAAGATCTGCGTTTGTTGGAATGGCAGTATCTCTGATCTACTTTTTCCTGTTATACAAGAAGAGGGTGTCATATAAGCTTGTGGGAGCAGTGCTAATTGTAATTATTTGTCTGAATATATTCATTCCGGATAGTCCGGTGAAAAGATTACATAGAGAGCTCAAGGGATGGAATCCAACCGGCAACATAGGGTATCGTTTAAGAATCGGTGCTGTGTGTAGTGATATAATTAAGGACAATCCTGTGGTTGGTATCGGCCTTGATTGTTTGGGTTCAAAGTATCAGCAGTATTACGAAAGACGATATAACGAAGTATGTATAAGTGGCAATAACAGAGCTCACAATGCAGTAATGAGTATTCTTGTAGAGCAGGGCGTAATCGGCATGATGATGTGGCTGTGGCTCCTTTTCTATTATTTCTGGATAGTTTTCCAGAAAAGAGACAATCTTCTTGTTGTGGCGCTGAGTAGTGGAGTAGTAGCTTACTCGGTACAGAACATGGCAACATTTGGCGGAGTGAGCATAACTCCTTTATTCTGGATGTTGATGGCATTGACGATTGTGGTGATTAAAAATGAAGATAAACATAATACGTTCACTGGTGATGGTCGTAGCAGTAGTTTTGATTATCCTATCAAGTTTCCGGTATCGCGCTGACTACCACTTCAACGAAGCAATGAAGATGCGGAAGTTCGGATATATCGATGAACACATAGCGGAGTGTGAGAAGGCTGTACGTCTCAATCCGTTTGTACTCAACTATGTCAATACCCTTGCTATGACATATCACCAGACAGCGATTAAGGCTGTTCAGGCTGTAAACAGGAAAGAAGCTAGTAAGTGGCTGGCAAAATCTATTTACACGGCTGAAAAGGTGCAGGAGATGTATCCTGGCGAATACTATTCTGCTAGAATGCTTATGGAAGACTATATGCTGATGTCTACTATTCAAATATCAAAAAGAGATTTCCTTCCGGAAATAGAGAAATATCACAATATTGTTATATCGGCAAGACCGTTTAAGGAGAGGGTGAAATGAATCGTTTTCAAAAGGAGTATCTAAAGGGGTTTTATGGGTTTTTAATTGTTTTGTCTGTGATCGTATTGTTTGCTTGTTTTTCAGATGCAAAGGTGAAGAGGCCGTTTTATTGTTATTTTTGTACAGGAGAGAATACCTTCGTTTGTGATGAAGGCAATACGCATAAGACATTTGCTGGAATGCTAAAAGAAATCGAAGCACTCAGGGATGAATTAGACTCTTTCGAGAAGCTGATTATGATAAAGACCACTCCTGGTCCCAAAGGGGAAACCATATACGATAGATACAGGAGAGAGAAAGAGGAGAGAGAAAGAGGAGCGGAATGAGTGATATAAAAAGTATATTTGTCTATCAGTCCATAAAGGGATCGTTTGATTCAGAATATACAAGTATATCAACCCTACCTAATGGGGGTAGAGAATATTTCCCTAAAGACATTGCACAAAAATATGTAGATGGGATTGCAAAGACTAATGAAAATTTAATTATTGAGAATGCCAATCTAAAAAGAGAACGTGAAGAAATATTAAAGCTGATTCAAGAGGCGTATGAAGTATGGGTGGGTAGTGAGGGTTTTGAACCTAAAACTGCACCAGAAGCATATCAACAAAAATTGATTAAGGGCATGTCCGAGCTACTCAAGGAAGCTCTTGAGATTGCGGACAAGGAGGGGAAATGATCTATTTAAAATGGATAGGCATAATATGCGGCACATCGTTTATGTTGTTATGGATATTGTTGTATCTTGAGAGACGATGGTTGAGTCCATTTGATAAGGAGGAAGAGTGAATATAGGTGAAGATCAACCCTTTACAGCGACTATGGCTACCATCAGGGAAAAAGAATATTGGGAGTCCAAGGATGAATATTATAAACGACAGGAGCCTTTTGTTAGCTTGGAAAGGATTGCCTATATGGTTATCAAGCATCATTACATAAACAAATACTTTGCAGAATGGGGGTGGGTATAATATGTTTTTCACAGATGACGATGGAGCGCAGGCAGTTCTATTTGGTGGAGAGAAGGTGGTTATGGGTAACTTCATATTGCCTCCGGTTAATCCCAAGTTCGCAGGGATCCTCTTGGGAGATACGATTAAAGGCGATATAATGACTCCGGAAGGAGAAACCTCTAATACGATTAACACCAAGATCAGAATATGCTTTGAGAAGGTTGAGCATGTTGACAAGATGATTGAGAGTTTGAAGAAAGTAAAGAAAGTGTTGGCAGGATTCGAAGTATCGCGGATAATTAAACCTGGGGATAATTAAGCTTGGATAGATTTGAGAAAGCATATAGGGCGTATAAAAGAGAAAACTGGATATTCGGCATCCTTTTTGTATGCCTTATGATAATAATATTTACATGTGCCGTTTTGGGAGGATTTTCTGATGAAGAGGCGAACATTTCTGAAGGCGATGGGCGGTGCGTTCCTTGCTGTATTTGTTCCGAACATATTCCCTCCTGAAAAGAAAAAGGTGTCTTCAGGTAAGATTCTTGCGTGGGATAGAGATGGATTAAAAATCATTGAGGAAAATTGTACTCCTGTGAAAATATCTGGATATAATGAATATGGTAAATATGTGACCGAAGTTGTGTATATTCCCAATGATCACGGAGTTGTTAATACTAAGAATATCTATAAGAATACTTGTATTGAGTATGAATATGTCAATAACAAAAGCTTTCTCAGTTGACTGCTGCAACGAATGCCCTTACATCGAGCAGATGTGGACAGGCGAATATCGAAGGGCTGAACGTGTATGGTACTGTGCTAATTCTGAAACTCACTTTCTGATACTTAGTCAGGATAGATTCAAGATACATGAATGGTGCGAAGGAGAAGACTTGGAAGTTTTATTGGAAAGAGAATATCTTATGAAATTGATAGAGGATCGATTAGATGGCTGTGTCTGATACGGGCATGAAATATAATGTTGCTGGAGAAAAGAAGCTCATTGAGCAGATGCTTACTCCGGACATAATGATATATCCTCTTAACTATGTGATGTTTGCATTTCCTTGGGGTCAACAAGGAACTCCACTTGCAAATAAGAAAGGTCCGCGTAAATGGCAGCGTGAGGAGCTTGAAAAGATAGGTAAACATAACCTTGAAAATGTCTACAGGATGAATAGGGACGAAGATCCAATTCCTTATAATCTTGCTATTGCCAGTGGCAGGGGTAGTGGCAAAACGACATTCTTTGGATGGCTTTCGCTATGGGCTGCGTCTACTCAGATAGGGTGTACTGTGATAATCACTGCAAATACCGAACAGCAGCTTAGAACGAGAACATGGGCTGAACTTGGCAAATGGCATACAATGGCGATAAACAGTCATTGGTTTGAACGTACTGCCACTACTCTGAAACCGGCTAAATGGCTCGACACTTCACTCAGGGACAAATCACAGAAGGACACTGCATATTACTATGTCATGGCTCAGTTGTGGTCTGAGGAGAATCCTGATGCGTTTGCGGGTGTACATAATGAGAATGGCGTAGTTTTGTTAATGGACGAAGGTTGTCATGATAATAAAACAGAAGTTTTGACAGAGAATGGATGGAAGATGTTCAAGGATTTAGACGGAGACGATAAGCTTCTAACTAAGAGCCCGGACACCCATGTAGCGGAATATTCAACGCCTACCCAGTTGGCTGCATTTTACAAAAAAGGAAAAATGCACTTGTACGAGAAGAGGGGCGGTAATTTTTGCGTTACTCCAAATCACAGAATGTTCTATCGAAGTTTAAGTGCAAAATCTGAGACGAGTAAAGGTAGGTGGAAATTTGGAGAAGTTCAGAATATGTCAAAATCCCAACACCATATTGGGAGGACAATAAAATGGATCAGAAAAGATCAAGACTTTTTTGTGTTGCCAGGATTAGTTTCTGCAAGAAAAGAATTTCCAGAAAGATGGTTTCATTTAGATGACATCTTAGAGTTATTTGGTTATTATTTTAGTGAAGGGCATTTAAACAAAGGCAGTAGAAGGGCAGATGGAAGTAAGCTTGTATATGGTTTTGGGCTAACACAGCAATCTGGAGACGTATTTGATAAAATGGTAGGAGTTTTGTCCAGGCTCAAATTAAGGTATAAAGTGTATTCATGCTACAGAAACAGCAAGCAAATCCATATAAACGATATGCAGTTCGGTAGATGGTTGGCTCAGTTCGGTCACACATGCTTGGTTAAGCGCGTGCCGAGGTTTATTCAAGAATTAAGTTCTCGTCAGATAAAGATATTCTTAAAGGCGTTTTTGGATGGAGATGGATACGTTCATAGGAAAGCTTCTATATATTATACTTCATCAAAAGAAATGGCTGATGACCTGCAAGAACTTGTGCTTAGAACAGGTAAACATTGTACATTGAAAGTTCGCAAGTTGAAAGGGAAGCGGATTGACTTTGGGACTCATATTGCTCATTCTTCATGTGATGGGTATGTTGTCTCGGAAAATTCGGGCAGCGAGGAGTTTTCATTTCACACAAAGAAGCAGGAGTTAATAGATTATAATGGTATGGTTTATTGTGCTGAAGTCCCTCCGAATCATTTATTGTTTACGCGGAGAGAAGGGTATTGCATGTGGAGTGGTAATAGTAATATTCCGCAGTCTATATGGGACGTGTCAGAAGGTTTCTTTACAGAGCCGATTTATCTACGGTTTTGGTTGGTAATGTCTAACCCTCGTAGGCCAGATGGTGCATTCTTTAATTGTTTCCACAAAGATAGAGAATTCTGGAATACCAGGAATATCGACTCAAGAGATGTAGAAGGTACGGATAAATCGATATACAATAAAATTATTAAAAAGCATGGCGCAGATTCAGATGTTGCCAGGGTAGAAGTAAAAGGGCAATTTCCTCGTACCGGATCCAATCAGTTGATCGGATATGCTACAACCGAAGAGGCTGCGAGTAGGCATATCAAGCTTGAAGATGTTGCTGGTTCTGCCAAGATACTCACTATAGATGTAGCAAGATATGGGGACGATCTATCTGTAATCATAAAAAGGCAGGGGCTTCTCTGTCATATTCCAATAGATTTTGCCAAGATGGACAATATGACCCTTGCCGGTATAATTGCAAATATCGCTAACGAATGGGATGCAGATGCTATTATTATCGGTTCAGGTGGCGGTCAAGGCGTAATTGATCGGTTAAGGCAGTTAGGCTTCAATGTCCTTGAGATTGACGAAGGTGGATCTGCAGACCGTAAAGACCTGTATATCAATAAGCGTATTGAGATGTGGGATAAGGTAGATGAATGGCTAATGTCGGGAGGGGTCATACCTAATCACGAAAGACTCAAAGAAGACCTGTCTGCGCCTATGTACGATTTTACTCCAACCAGTAATAAGAAGCTTCTGGAAAGTGTTGCTGATATGAAAAAGAGAGGACTGCCTTCTCCTGATTTCGGTACTGCATTGGCCCTCTCATTTGCAATTGAAATTGCTCCATCACTCGGAATAATGAATAGGGGCAAGGGCAATATTGTGAACACTTTTGATCCATTCTCAATTCCTGATACGTCAAATATTCAAACCGAAAAAGGACAAAGATTGAAACGGTTTTTTGAAACTTGATGCAACCCAACCGCAGTAAATTTCCTGCATGCAGAAAAAACATTGCACTTTTTCCTTGACATCCTTCCAAATGTGTGTTACGAATCTTTGGCATCGTGTTACTATTCGCAGTATTATTCTTTTCTTTTAAGGAGATTTCTTTATGTGTGGAGGAGGCCCGTCAATTCCAGATGCACCACCACCGCCACCAGTCACCCCTGCAGTAGCAAAAACTAGATCTCAGCCTAAACTTACAAGTGAAGGAGTCAGGAAGGCTCAGTCAGATACGAAAGATGCAGCCAGAAGGTTTGCAGGAACAAGGGGAGGTTCATTGGTAACTGGTCCTGGTGGATTATCAACAGAAGCGAATACACAGAAAAAAAGTCTATTAGGGGGGTAGTATATAATGCCAGATCTATCTGATTCAGATAAAGAGTTTGAAGCTGAAATGGATTTAAACACTATGAAAAGAGCAGAAGAGATCAAGGCTGATCCTGCTCGTAAAAAGGCAGCAGAAGAAAAAGCTGCTAAAGAGATTAATGCTCTGAAGAAGATTAAAGGTAAAAGTCTCATAAATTCAAGTAATAAATCTCTGGTAACTAAATAACAATTTAATCGTCTTGACAGGCTCGCTACCTGAACAGAGGCATAAGCAAAATAGAAAGAGGTGACATAGCCCTATGTGGTTGTGCCACCTCTTTTTTTATGCCTACTTAAAATACTATGACTCATTCACTAATAAGAAAAAAGTTCGATATAAGGCTCTCTGAGATGAAGAATATCAGACAGCCACATGAAGCGCCTTTAAAGGATATTAGAGACTATCAGGCTCCTAATCGTGGTAATTTCGATGAAGATAAAGGAAAAGAAGGACAGCGTAAAGATGGCAAGATATATAACGGATCTCCCGGTCTTTCTCTCAGGACTCTTGAAGCTGGCATGAATGCAGGGGTAACATCGCCATCTCGCCCTTGGTTTAGGCTGAGTATGGCTAACCGTGAGCTTATGGAGCGTGAGGATGTCAGGGCTTATCTGCGTGGTGTCGAGGAGGCAATGTATCAGATATTCAGTAGGTCTAATTTCTATCCGATGGCCTCTGCTCTGTATCTTGAATTAGGGGCATTTGGAACGGCTGCAATGTCGGTTCAGGCAGATTTCGAAGATGTTGCAATATTTGATACATACACAATCGGCGAGTATTGGATTGCTACGAATGCCAGAAATAAGGTTGATGTTCTTTATAGAAGGATATGGATGACTCCTACTCAGCTTATTGAGAAGTTTGGTAAAGAGAATGTATCTCAGAGTGTCAGGACTCTTGCCGGTAAAGCAGGAAACGACCTTGCTACAGAAGAGAAAATAAAGGTAATCCATGCGGTTGAGCCAAATGATGACCGTATACCAAATATGATAGATGCCAAGAATAAGGCATATAGAAGTGTATATTACGAAGAAGGTGCTCCTTCTAATCAGAATGAATTCTTGAATGTGTCTGGATTTGACACTTTTCCTTATATGGTATCAAGATGGAAAACTAATGGATCAGATCCGTATGGTACAGATCAACCTGGAATAATTGTATTAGGAGATGCCAAACAGTTGCAGTCCGGAACATTTAGGAAAGCTGCTGGCCTTGACAGGAATTTGAACCCTCCTTTGCAAATACCGGCAGATCTCAAGAATCAGACAGTTCATAATGTTCCTGGTGGTGCTACTTATACAACATCATTTAATCAAGGCGATGGTATCAAGCCTCTGTATGAAGTTCGTGTTCCGCTTGGTGATATAATTCAGGACATACAGGAAATAGAGAATCGGATCAGAAGTGCGTATTACGTTGATCTGTTTTTAGCTATTCAGGCAAATAACAGGCCACAAGATATGAAGGCAGAAGTAGCATTCCAGATTGATAAGGAAAGACTGCTCATGTTGGGGCCGGTTCTTGAGAGCTTGAACGAAGATTTTCTTGATCCACTTATAGATAGAGTTTTTGAATTAGGTGAAAATGCAGGTGCTTTTCCAGAAGCGCCAGAAGATTTAAAGGGAGCAGACCTGAATGTTGAATATGTATCTTCTTTGGCTAAGGCTCAAAAGATTAACGCAATAAGCAATATGGAGAGGCTTACTGGATTGGTTGGGTTGTGGGCAGGTATAGATCCTGGGGTAGTAGACAAGCTTGATCTTGACCAAGCAGTAGATGAAGCCTCTGAAATACTCGATGTTCCGACAAGTATAATTAGATCTGACGATGAAGTTAAAGTTGTCAGAGATGCGAAACAGGCAGTCGCAAATCAACAGATAATGTTACAAGCCGGTGAAGTTGCTGCAGGAGCAGCTAAAGACCTCGCCAATGCACCGATTGGTACTGGTAATATGCTTGAACAATTAGCGGGAGTACAGGCACCATAATATGGAAAATAATATAGGCATCGTAGACAATACCGAAGAAAAAGAAAAGCAACAAGAAGCGGCTAGATTGCGATGGCTTGAATATAGCATGTGTCTCAAAGAGGTAATGAGGACAAAAGCAGGAAGGCATTTTGTTTGGGAGTTTTTAGATGGACTCGGCTCGTATAGAAGTGCTTTTAATCCTGACCCTTATCTCCATGCTCATGCTGCGGGATTTAAAGATGCAGGACTGAAATTAATGGAAGAACTTTTGACAGCGTGTCCGGACGAACACCAGATTATGTTTTCCGAGCACAAATATAAGGAGGAATCAAATGTTAGTTAATGGAAAAGTGGTTGGCAATCCAGAAGAAGATTGGGACATTCTCACTGATGGCGGTGAGGAAATAGTCGCAGATAAGACTCCAGAAGGTGTTGAAGAGGGTGACCCTAAAGAGCCTGATCTGAATGCAGCTAAGGATAAGTTGTATCCGGATGGAGATAAAACACCAGAAGAAATAGCTGCCGAGAAGGAAGCCTCCGATAAAGAGATTGAAGATAACAAGACACCAGAGCAGAAGGCTCAGGATATCAAGGATGCTGAAGCTAAAGAAATTGAGGATAAAAAAGCCTTAGATGACAAAAAGGCTGCAGACGATAAAGCCAAAGAAGAAGGCTTGATTACAGCCGAAGAAGAAGGCTTGATTACAGCCGAAGATATTACGTTTCCTGAAGGTGTTCAGGTCGATGCAGATGTCCAGAAGGACTTCATTGAAATAGTCAATGACAGAGAAATGAGCGTTAAGGACAAGTCTCAGGCACTCGTTGATCTTCAGGCTAAATTATATGCAACTGCCCATCAATCTAAAGTGGACACCTGGGTTGCAGATGTAAATGCTGATAAAAAGTTCGTTGGAGATGACGGTACAAAGCTTCCGGAGAATCTTGCACTGGCTAAGACGGGAATGGAAGCACTTAAAATAGAAGGGCTATCTGAATATCTTGATGCTTCTGGAGAGGGCAATAACCCTTTGATGGTAGAAGCATTTATGAAGATTGGCGCTGCAATAGGTGAAGACACATTTATAGTTGGTGGTAAAGGTGCAGAGACAGGAAAGAGATCTGCTGCCGAAATACTTTACGGCCCATCAAAATAGAGTACGTTATTAACTAGCAGAAATGCTTTATCCTAAGATGTTTTAGAATTGAAGTATATGCTTTATTAAATTGCAACAGGTTTTGTTGCTTCAATTGAATACTTAGGGAGGATTTATTATGGCTACAGTCGGAACCACTTATCTCAATATCGCAGATAAGGTAAAAAGGCTCGGTCCTGATGGCGAAAAAATTGCCACAATAATCGAGTTGTTGAAACAAACAAATGAATTAATGGAAGACATGGTTGTTATTGAAGGTAATACGCAAACCGGTCATAGGACTACAATGCGTAGCGGTCTTCCTTCTACAACTTGGAGAAAGTTATATGCGTTTACCAATCCAAGCAAGTCAACCACAGTACAGGTTGATGATACTGCTGGTATCCTTGAAGCATTCTCAGTCATAGATAAGGATTTGGCAGACTTGGGTGGAGATGCTGGGAGTCTCAGACTCTCTGAAGATCTTGCTTTTTTCCAGGCAATGAATCACGAATTTGTTCAGACTTTGTTCTATGGTAATACCGACACGGATCCAGAAGAATTCATGGGACTTGCTCCTCGTTTCGGTGACACAAGTGCTGATAACGGTGGACAGATTATAGATGCTGGTGGTACTGGATCGGTCAATACTTCAATGTGGTTGATTAAATGGTCTGAGAATCACACACATACTTTCTTTCCTAAAGGTACGATGGCTGGTCTTCAGCATGAAGATATGGGCGTTGTAACTGAGAGTAATTCAAGCCAAGGTAAGAGAGTTGTCTATCAGACTCGTTATCTCTGGAAAGTCGGTCTTTCTGTCAGAGACTGGAGACATGTGGTAAGGATTGCCAATATCGATGTAGCTAAATTGCTGACTATTGGTAGCGGTTCAGATACGTCTGCAGACCTTATCAATGACATGATTGATGCTCTGTATTCAAAAATGGAAAATCATACTGGAGGCCGAATGGTGTTCTATTGTGACAGAGTTGTTCATACTGCTCTTGTAAAGAAGGCTGCCGCTAAAGACAATGTGAATCTGTCATTTGCAAACTTTGGTGGAGAAGGCCCAATATTGCATTTCCATGGTACTCCGATCAGAAGGGTAGATGGGCTGCTTGCAACTGAAGAGCAAGTAACATAAACAAGCTTTAATAGTGTGTGTTCTTATTAAAGAAAAGCGTGAAATACTTTATTAGTGATGTATTAATCCTTAGAACTTAGGGAGAATAACTATGATATTAGACGTAGAGAATCTTTATAGTGACGATCAGGCAATAACAACAACCGCAGACTCTACAAATGTAATTGATTTGGGAGTGCCGAATAGAGGCCCAGGTAATCCGTTGCTTATCGACATTTTGGTAACAACTACCTTTGCGGGTGGTACCAGTATTACTATTGACCTTGAGACTGACAGTGCTGAAGGATTTGGAACACTGTCTACAGTAGCATCTACTCAGGCGATAGCATTAGCGACTCTTGTGGCAGGGTATCGTTTCTCAATCCAGTTTGCTCCGGATCTAATGAAAAGGTATTCGCGCCTTGAGTACACGGTTTCAGGAACAATGTCAGCCGGTAATATCACAGCAGGGATCGTCTTTGAGAGACAGTCTTCAAAGAGTACTTTCCCTTCTGGTAGCAATCCGTAAGCTATATTTTATTATTATCTATATGGGGTAGGGTCTTCGGGCTCTACCTTCATATTTTCGGAGAACATAAATGAAAAAACTTATATTAGGCGTAATGTCGTTCCTGCTTCTTTCGGTTGTTGGAAGTGTTTGTGTTGCAGGTAGCTCTGTAGACAAGGCATTCAACGACAATATAAGGGCAGGGGATGGCAAGGTAGGGATTAGTGCTACAGATATATGCATAGATATTGCTGCTGATCTTGAATCTGATTTGCACGGTATAAACAAGTTTGGTCGGGCTCCTACTGGTATTCAGACAACGGCAACTGATATATGGGATAGGGCAACACAAATTCCTCTTCAGCCAGTATGGTTAGCTCCTGCTTCGGCTGCACCATTAGAGATTGCCTCTTCTGATGCTGGTGACACTTCTGCTGGTGCTGGTGCTAGAAAACTACGAATCTTCGGGTTAATAGATTGGGAGTTGCCTGAAATATCGGAAGACATTGTTATGAACGGTACAACATCGGTCACAACTACTCAATCTTACGTGGTTTGTTATCGTATGCAGGTAATAGAAAAGGGAGCTACGAATAGTAATATTGGAACTATTACTGCTAAGGTGCAGGGTGAGGGGACTGTAACTGCTCAGATCAATGATAGTGAGGGTCAAACGCAGATGGCTATATATGCTATATCGTCTTTAGATAAGGCGTATGTGCAGAATTATTATGCATCTGTCAATAAAGCACAAGGGGCAGCAGCTTCGGTAAACTTTTCGATTGTTGTCAACCTTGAACCTGCTTCAGAGCTGACCAATTTCGTAAAGAAAAATACGATAGGAGCACAGTCTACTGGGTCTTCTCATTTTAGTCATAATTTTTGCCCATATATGAGAGTTGATGGTCCTGCTATAATCAAAATGCAAGGCGTGGCAAGTGCTAATGATGTTGAAGGGAGCGCCGGGTTTGACATTGTAAGATGGACAGACACTTCTGGATTCGATGCCATTCTTGCAAGCAATAAAAGAGACAGGGCTAATCTGAGGATATTAACAACTTCAGATGGCAGAGTAATAAGAACAACACAAGATATACCTAATTAACTTTATTCATAGGGAGAAACGTAATGTGGAATCACAAGTCTAAATATTTTCTCATGGGAGCATTGCTTTCTGCGTTGTTAGCGTTTGCTCCTGTGAATGCAACTAATTATGTAAAGGATTCTGATTTAACCGCGGAGACTACCGTGGCTACAGGTGACAGTGTTATCTTGTACGACACTTCAGCCGGTAATACGGTCAAGGCAACAATAGCAAATATCTTTGCTTCTGCCGGTAATATAGGTGCAGCTACCATCGTCACTGTTGGAGCGTTAGATTCTGGCTCAATAACATCAGGATTCGGGAACATCGACAATGGAACATCTAATATCACTTCCGGAGGTATATGGTCAGTTGACGTAGATGGTACCGGTCTTGGTGCTGCCGGTGCAATGACCTTCGGTGCAGGAGGGGATTCTGGTGAATATTGGGATGGATCTGATTATATTATTACCTCTTCTAATGGTATGGTTTTAGGAGTTGTTGAAGCTGCTGAAGTCAATTTTATGGAAGTTGATACCGGAACAGCAAGGATTGACTTTAGCGATGCAACTTCTGCTACTGCTCTTATGCTTTGGAATCGAGCAGACAACTCGCTAATAAGAGTTACTACAGGTGCGAATGATACAGGTGGTACTGGTTTCAGGTCCCTTCATATTCCGAACTTATAATGGAACGAACAGTAATCTTTAGTACATTGTTTTTTGCAATAATCTGGTTTCTGTCAGGGAACTTCGGGGCAACTGCATCGGGGCATCCTGACAGAGCATATTCTTTTCTTGGCGAGGACAGTATTGTAGTCAAGGGCGAAGAGAAGGAACGAGCTTTAAAGGAAATAAATGAAATACTCAGAAATCAGAGATGAATTAAATACTGGCGATATTGTTTTGTTTTCCGGCAAAGGGTTTATCTCAGGCTTAATCAAATGGTTTACTCGTTCACCACATTCGCATGTTGGCATGGTTATACGCTCTGTAGAGATTGATATGATTCTTTTATGGGAATCAACGACTCTGAGTAAGGTAAAAGACATATTGAGCCATACGTCGAAGCAGGGAGTACAGTTGGTATTGCTCAGTGAAAGGGTTAATACGTACAAAGGCAAGATTGGTATACGAAAGCTCGAAGGGGTTGACATGACAGGTAAGCGGATAGAAACGCTGACTGATTTTAGGAATGAGATGAAAGATTGTGATTATGAACAAAACAAGCTTGAGTTGGCTAAGTCTGCTTATGATGGTCCTTTCGGCAGAAATAAAGAAAACCTGTCATCGGTGTTTTGTTCAGAATTGATTGCCGAAATGTATGAGAGGTGGGAATTGTTGCCGGAAGCAGTAGCAAGTAACGAATATACTCCTGCTGATTTCGGGAATGAGATTGAACTGGAACAAGGAAGTTTATCAGAAATTATAGAAGTGGGGGCGTAGATGAATATAATGAGCATATTTCAAGATGAAAACAATCAGCTAAGTATGACTAGAATGGTACTGCTCCTTGTTGTCCTGTGCATAGTAACAGAATGGCAGAAGGCAATTTGGGGAGGAGATACTGCTTGGACACCGGATGCTTGGAGGATGGGTATTTTAGGTGGTACCGGTGTTATGAAGCTTATCCAGAAACCGTTTGAAAAGAAGGGATAGTTCTCACTACTCCTCTTTAACAAAAAACTGTGATCATCTCAATGCCAACCTTGAGACTCACATCCCCCTATTTGTAAGGGGAGGGTAGGGGGTAAATAATTATGGGCAAAGGCGAATTAAAAATAGACATATCAACCACACACGGGAAGCTGATAATCCTTATCGTGATGGCAGCCTGTGGAGCCTTGTGGAAGTTTGCAATCCTTGATACTCATACCAGTATTGGTAAGCTCTGGAGGAAGTACGGGGAAGTTACACAGGAGCTTAAAGAAGTGCATAAAGACATCGGGCGTTTAGAGGGGAGACACGATCAATGAAAAAGATAATATGGATTCCCTTATTATTATTTATGGCTCTAAATAGCATTATGGGATGCCTGCCGATAGCCGTTGCTGTGATTGGTAGTGCGGGTACGATTGCTGCAGCCAGGATGAAGATGAATGGTGATGTAGAAAAAGCAAAGGGCATCGAAGTATTCAGAGATACCGTCATTGAAAGCCTTGAGGATATAAATAAGAGGTTGGAGGATAAGGAAGAAAGTGAAGTCTTGAAATCTATTGGTATTATCTACGATAACCAAGAGGAGAATTAATGACTTCTGATGATGTGATTTCTTTGCATAGCAAGCTAGACACAATCCATTCTGACATAAAGGAGTGTGCAAAAGAAAATGCTGTCAACACAAGTAATGTTAGTAGGCATGAAGAACTGATAAGTGGCTTATATGATGACAGAAATAATCATTCAAGCAGACTTAATACGATAGAAACAACTTATGACCTTGAGCAGAAACATGACGGTGAGGATCGAAGAAGTAGTAATCATACATTTGACAGAGTTACAAGGATACTGACAATTACAGCTATTGTTGTTTTTGGAATATTGACAGTATTATCGAGAATTGGCATTTTATAGAAAGGCAGGTTGGCTATGAGCATGATACAGATGTTGGTAAATGAGCAGTGTTATTATGATGGAAAAATAAGAAGTGTAGGTTCGATAATAGATTATGACATGGATGACAGAGGTGAAGATGATGATGGAAACAGGACGATTCTGCCTACGTGGGGAGAACCGGTAAAGGGGCAGCAAGTAAGAGAGGCTGAGCCTGTAAAGACTGAATTCAAAGAGACAACTCTTCACGCCATAACTCAAAATCCTAAACCCAAAGTAAGGACTTCAAATGTCAGAAAGAAATCTAAGGCAAAGAAAAAGAAAGGTTAAAAATTGTCAAGTCAAGTAGATATATATAATTTGGCGTTGTCGAATATTGCTGCTAAGTCGAGAGTGAATTCATTGACTGAAGACAGTGACGAGAGGAAGGTTTGCGATGTCCATTACGAGAATGCAAGGGAAATTGTTCTTGAAGACCATGACTGGAACTTCGCTTCTTTCTTTGAAACACTGGCACTTTTGAAGGAGTCTACGGACGCTATTCCTCCTCCTCTTCCCTGGATTTTTGAATATGCTTATCCGTCTACTTGTGTAAAGGTTAGGGAGATAACGAGAGATACTGACAGTGAGCCTCCTGTTCCTTTTAGTGTTGGCGTTAATGATAATAGAACAGGTAAGGTTATTCGTACTGATAAACAGGCCGCGAAACTTAGATATACATTTAGAATAACAAATTCTTCCCTGTTCACGCCAAGAGCAGTTGAGGCAATAGGATGGAAACTGGCAACATTGATAGCAATATCATTAACCGGCAATCTAAAGCTAAAGCAAAATGCTGAGGAGTCTTATTTAAGGGCAATCATCGATGCTAAATCATCAAACTATAATGAGAATATAGATAGAAAGTCTGCCGATCCTTCATTAATCGCTGCAAGGAGTTAAGAATTGACAGTATATAAGCAACTGGCATTTGTGGGTGGCGAGGTAGATCCTGCTATTTATGGTAGATCAGATCTCCAGAAGTTTGATACTTCTTGCCGAGTCTTAAAGAACTTCATCGTTCATGTAACCGGTGGTGCAAGTAATAGATCCGGCCTTGAATTCATAGGTGCGGTACATGACAGCTCGGAAACCACTCGTCTAATCAGATTCAGATTCAATACTGAGCAAACATACATTCTAGAGTTTTCAGACTTCTTCTTCCGTGTTATTAAAGACGGTGCCTATGTAATGCACTCTGCTGACACCATTACCGCTGCCACTAAAGCGGATCCATGCGTAGTTACAATCGGTGCTCATTCATACGTTGTTGGGCAAGAAGTATTTATTTCGTCTGTTGGTGGGATGACTGAACTTAATAATAAGTTCTATCGCATAAAAGCGGTTGCTGCAACTACGATCACCCTTGAAGATATATTCGGAACTGCTATTGACAGTACTGCATTTAATACATATACGTCCGGTGGAACCACTGAAGTAACTCCCATCTTTGACACGTTCTGGCCCCAAGCTGATCTGGCTAAATTAAAGTTTACTCAGAACGCAGATACATTAACAGTGGTCCATCCCGATCATAACACAATATACGACATTACTCGTACTGCTCATGATGTCTGGACTGTGACTGCTGTTGACTTTACCTCGCAGGTTACAGCACCTACCGGATTCTCTGCCACTCCAAGTACCGCGAATACCGGTTTTGTGAGAAATTATGTAGTTACGGCAATCGATGATACTACCGGAGAAGAGAGCTTGGCATCTACTGCGAATAATGCTGATCATGATTTGGCTGCTGACGCTACGAGGACAAATGACTGTGCATGGACGTTGGTTGCTAATGCGTCAAAGTATAAAGTTTATTGTGATGATAACGCATCGGGCATATTTGGGTTCATTGGAAATGCTGCTACAAATGCGTTTGAAGATAATTTTATCACTCCTGATTACGATATAACTCCTCCTGAGAACAGAAGTCCTTTATTCGTGTTTGAGGACTTTGTCATTACCGGAGCTACCCAGGCAGATCCGTGTGTTCTTACAATAACGGCAGGGGCGCGAACACCTACAGTTGGCGATCAAGTAGATGTCTCTGGCGTAGTCGGAATGACAGAATTAAACGGTAATACTTATTTTGTGAAAGCTGCGACATCTACCACTATTGATCTTGAAGATAAAACAGGAACATCTCTTGATAGTACGGGATTTACTGGTTATGGATCTGCAGGGGTCGCTAAAGTTTCTGAGCAAGACAATGCTCCTAGATGCGTAACGTACCATCAGCAGAGAAGAATATTTGCTGGACCAGACAACCATCCATCTACATTTGATGCCAGTAGGATTGGTCTGTTTAGCAACTTTAATGTGTCTGCGATTACTCAGGCTGATGATGCGATTAGTTTTAATGTGGTTGCTGATGATGTTAATGAGATTCGTGATATGAAGTCTCAGAAGGATCTGTTTCTTTTTACATCTTCTGGAGTTTTCAGGATTGTGACCGGAGATAATTTGGTATTTTCTCAAACAACTATAGCTTCAGAAGAACAGGAATCTTGGGGAGTCAGTGATATAGAAGCACTTAAAGTTGGTCAATCGTTCCTTTATGTGCAGGATGGCGAAAGAGTAATAAGGGATCTTCAGGACAGTCTTGAAACTAATGGATTCTCTGGCGATGATTTAACCTTGCTGGCAAAGCATTTATTCAAAGAAACAAAAATAGTTGAGTGGACTTATGCCAGGGATCCTGACAGTATTGTTTGGTGTGTTATGGATGATGGCACTGTTAATGCACTGACATATCTCAGGAAGCATCAGATATGGGCATGGACACATCATACTACTGATGGCCTGTTTAAGTCTGTCGCATCGATCCCTGAAGGTACCAGCGAATACGGTGTGTACTTTGTTGTTGAACGGAAGATAGAAGGCACTACGGGATCCACAAGCACAATGCAATATGTGGAGCGATTAAAAAACAGAGATGTGTTGGATATAAAAGATTCATTCTTTGTAGATAGTGGATTATCTCTTGATTCTCCTGTAACGGTTTCTGGTGCAACGGTCGCGTCACCTGTAGTGATTACTGCGACGGCTCATGGATTTACTGATGCGGATTTCATAGATTTTGCAGAAGTAAGTGGGATGACTGAACTCAATGGAAATAGATATAAGATCGGAAATAAAACAGCCAATACTTTCGAGTTATTTGATAGAACTCAGAGCGTATACACTGTAACTGCTGCAACTCAGGCAGATCCTTGTGAGGTCACTATTGGGGCTCATTCTCATACTGAAGGGCAACAGATAACACTTTCCGGTGTTATTGGTATGACTGAGCTTAATGGCAATACATATCAGGTGAATACTGCAACTGCGACTACTGTTACCCTGAAAAGCATAGCCGGTGTGACAACTGATGCAACTGGATTCACAGCATATGTATCAGGGGGTATGGCAGAAATTGATGCAGACGTAGATGGCAGTGCTTTTACGACTTATATAAGTGGAGGAGAAGCGAGGTTGTCTGTTACAACGGTGTCTGGACTTGAGCATCTTGAGGGTGAAACGGTATCTGTTCTTGCAGATGGAGGTACTGCGCATAACCCATTGGATTCAGATTTGGTAACAAAGACTGTTTCGGGGGGATCAGTAACTATTGCAAATGCAGCATCAAGGATCCATATAGGTCTTCCGTTTACAAGTGACCTTGAAAATATCGGAGTAGATCTTACATCGGTTAATGGTCTTGGGGATTCTCCTGCGAGAAAGAAACATATACCTGTGGTTAAGCTTAGAGTACAGGACACGGCAGGGATATTGATTGGTCCGGACTTTGATACATTAGAACCATACAAGCCTGAAGGCGTTGATGCTAACGAAGGGCCTGGATTCCTTCTTGATGATGCGGGGGGAACAACGCCGGTAATAGCAAAGAGCCTTTCGCCTGTTCATCGTCATGATGGAACGATTGCCATTAGGCAGATTAATCCATTGCCAGTGACTATACTTAATCTTCTTCCGGAGGTTGAAGTTGACCAAATTAGTTGATATACGAAAAGCTGAATTTGCGGATATTGCTCCTATTGCAATTCGAATGAGGTATGCAGATAAGAAGGAAATATGGGATTCTCATAGGCTTAATCCATATCAGGCGTTGTTGAGAGGAGTCAAAAGCCTTGGTAATTGTTGGACTATCCTGGGCGATGACATGCCTGAAGGGATGATGGGTATTTCAAGGATTTCATTGTTGAGTAACAAAGGCATTATCTGGCTACTTGGAACAGATGTCCTTACTCAAGACAGGCGATTATTTGTCAAAGTAAGCAAGAAGGTGTTTGATGGAATGCTTGACGGATTTGATTATGTAGAGAATCATGTATCAACTGAAAATGAAATATCTCTTCGGTGGCTTGAGAGATTAGGATTTAATATAGAAAAGGAACCTGTAATGATAAATGACGTTCCCTTTAAGAAGTTTTACATGGAGATGAACTAATGTGTGTCGGTGGAGCTACGCCAGTACAAGCAGCAACGGCAGCGGTAGGAATTGCTGCAGCACCGGCAACTGGTGGTGGTAGCTTAATCACATTAGGTAATGTCTTAACTGCTGCATCTGCCATAAGTACGGTTGTGCAGACCATTGGCGTAATCAGGCAGTCAAGGGCTGCGTCTGGACAGGCTACGTTTAAAGCAGGAATCGCCAATAACAATGCAATTATAGCAGAGAATAACGCTCAAGCCGTTCTTCAGACCGCCGAAGCTGATGCCCAAGACAAGAGGAGAGAGACGCGACAGCGTATAGGGCTACAACGTGCTCAGTTAGCTGCTGCTGGATTCAGTGTTTCAGAGGGCAGCTCAATAGACATCCTTAGTGACACGGCTGCATTGGGAGAATTAGACGTACTCAGGATAGAATCAGATGCACAGAACAAGGCAGATAACTTCAGGAATCAATCTGCAAACTTTCAGGCTGAGTCTGATTTGGGTAGACTTTCATCTAAGAACAAGAAGAAGGCTGGCAATATCAATGCAGCTTCTAGTTTAATATCCGGTGCATCAAAGACCGGAACAACCTTTTTAGCAACAAGACCATAATGGCAAGAATAACAAAGACTGAGAAACCGAGTGTAAAGGCTCCTAATCTGTTACAAAATCAACAGAATATAAATATTCCTTCTGGTGCATTCGGAGAAGATGTGAATGCTGCTGTAGGGAATTTGGGAGGATCCGTAGCTGATTCTGCAAATAGGCTGAATCAGGCGTTTGCAAGGCAAGCAGAGCGTAGAAGCATTACGGAGGCATCTGGAGCATTTAAAAATGTGCCGGTGACTGCTCTCGCTGATCTCGAAGCTGCGAAGGCTCAGGCAAGGCAGGATCCGAGTCTGCTCCCAACATTCCAACAGGATTATTCTGAATCCTTTGACAAGAAGATGAAGGCTATCAGGGATGGCTTATCTGAAAGGGCTCAGAATAAATTTGATCAGAAAGCTCTTTCTACTGGTACTTCTATGGCGAAGAGTGCTGCTGTTTGGGCCAGAGGCGAAGAAGTACTTAATGGCAGAAACAATATGAATTCAGAGGTTGCCAATATTGTATCAGTCGCGCCTGGAGATCTTCTTAATCTGGATCAATACAGACAGGATGTTGTCAATGTTATTAATGATGCCGATGCAAATGGATTCCTTATAGACGGAAGAGGAAGACAGATAGACTCAGCAAAGGCGGTTTCTGATGCGTTAAGAGCTATCGATCTTAATATTGCTAATTCGTTGATTCAAGAGAATCCTGAAAGCCTTTTGAATATGATTGAAGGTGATTTCCTTCCTAATTTGACTGAAAAGGATCAGTCTCAGAAGTTAAGAGAGATCCCGGGAGCAGCTAGAAACATTAAAGAAAGAGCAGATCTAACATTTGCTGATTCGTTATTGGCTAATCGTGATCAATTAAGGACTGCCAGAACAACAAGGACCGCAACATACCAAATGTATGAGCAGAATATAAGAGCTCTTGATGATAGGGTTGATGCTGGAGATACGTTGGCTCAAGCTGAACAGGCATGGCTTGAAGAAGAGCAAAAGACTTCTATAAAATCAAGAGAAGATTTGATAAGTGAAAAGTCTGAGAAAAAAGAGATTGAGATTGAATCAACTAAACGTGCCAAAGAAGCAACAGGAACACAGAAGCAACCGAAGCCTTCCGATGATGTAAAGGCAAATGCATTCAATGATTTCAATGAAGAGTTTCTTGATTTTGCAATTATTGGTACTGGCAAAAAACCAACAGCTAAAAAGAAAGGCAAAAGAGGCGATAAGTTTGAGCTTGAGGACGAAGACAATCCAATGGCAAGGATGACTGCTGTTCTGGATTTCTGGACAAGGGTTTCTGAGGCACAGAGAGATGGACTTCTGACAGAAAAAGAAGGGAACACTTTCTTTGAACAGCTAATACCGGTCATGAGGTCTAAGATTGAGTCTAAACATTTTAAAGAAGCTACTGACTCTCCTTGGTGGGGAGCCGTTAAGCAATCTCTTGGAGGCCAAAGAGAAATAGAGAGAACTGCAGATAAGTATTCAGATGTTTATTCTTCTGTTCTTGAAACATTGGGAGATGCTGCAAGCTCTGTTGATAAGAGAAATGCAATGATTCATGCTTACGATATTATACAGGCTACTGATTTTGGAGAAAATGAAGGCGTTACTGACAGAGTAGAAAAGTCAAGTAAGATTGCTCAGGATGCAGTGCAGCTAATGAATTGGGATAAGCGTCCGAGCACAAGGGGCCTGAAAACAAATGCTGTTGTAGAGCTTAATCCGGCTGAACCTGACTTTCAGGTAATGGTAGACGCAAAGGGCAACAGGGCAAGAGTTTTTAAAGACGGAAGAATTGAGGAAATTAATTAATGGCATTTGACATCGCTACTGCACAGCCTATTGAAGAAGAGGATACTGGTTTTGATTTGAACACGGCTCAACCTGTAGACTCTACAAGTAGATTACCTGATGATCAGCTTAGTGAGATTAATAGGTTGAATGAGAATCCAGGCAACAGGGAATTCATGTATATTCCAGGCCAGAACGTCAATGTTGATTTGCCTAAAGGTGGTATTAGTAGCTTTTGGAATATGACTAAGAGGGCATTTGATAGTGGAAACAAAGGTACTGAACGTAGCCAGTTGGGAGCTCAGGTATTTAATGGTGATAAGAGTCCTGAAATTGAAGCAAGAATATCAAAGCTTGATAAAGAACTTGGAGGTCCTAATCCTGTTATTGGTGTGTTGCCTCCTCCGGAAGAAGGTTGGGCTTCGTATGCTGCCAAGGCAATAGCTGAAGAGATTCCTAATATTATGGGATTTATGCACTCAGGACTTGAGACAGGATTAGTTACAGGTGGCACTACAATGGCTGCTGCCGCGATACCAGGACCTCAGCAACCGTTTATGGCAGGATTAACCGCCCTTACATTCGGTGCAGGATTTACGGCTGGATCCCTTGAATATGCTTATACGCAAATGGCTGGAGATTCTTTCCTTGAATATAGGAATTTCACTGATGATGAAGGTAATAAGCTTCCGGAAGATCTGGCAAGGCTTGGCGCATTTATGACTGGGGTTGTTGGTGCAGGTATGGAAGCTGCTCCAATGGGCCTTCTGTTTAGAATGTTACCTGGAACCAGAACAGTATTTCAGAAGGCTGGATTCAAAGCTACCGAAGCAATTAAGTTTCCGAAATCTACTAAAATAATGAAAGACTTTCTCTTTAATATGGCACAAATAGCTGCTGCAGAGGGCATAACTGAAGTGGCTCAGGAAGGTACTCAGATTGAGATAGGAGAACTTCTTAAAAAGTTTGCAAATACATCAGGAGAATTCGAACCGGTATCAACTACAGAGATTCTTGACAGGATGAAAGAGGCTGGAATTAAAGGTGCATTAGTCGGCGGATTCTTGGGCGGTGCTGCAACTGGCGTGAGTACGGTTGTTGATGCAGCTACTCCTGGAACATCTAAGAAGGTTTTAGATAAAGGTGTTGATGAAGATATTGAGGGGCAAAAGGTTGAGTCGCAATCTACTGATATATCTCCGGAGAATATTGCTAAGGTTGTTGAGAATGTGAAAACTGTTGTGAGTGAGGTTGCAGAAGAAACACAGGTTGGTGCTCCAACAGCGCCAACCGAAGAAGGAGATACATCATTTAGTCCAGAAGAGCTTGAAGAAAAGCAAATTACACAAGTTGAAGAGTCATTACAGTCAATCGCACCAACTAAAAAGACAAGGGATACTCTTATTAGGGGAAGGCTTGAGGTTCTTGACAAAGATATTAGGAATATAGATACTCAGGTTGAATCTCTGAATAATCAGATTGATCAAAGGAATAATGACAGAAAGCCTACCAAGGCTTTGGAAACGAAAGTAGATAAACTTCTCAATGATCGTGCGGAACTTGATATTGAGAGGGATAATGTTCTCTTATTGGGATTGGCAAACAATCTAAAAGTCAGCAAAAAGGCTTCTCCGGAAGAAGATAAAAGGCAGAGGGCTGAAGCTGAGACTGAACTGAAAATGGAAGAGGCCGAATTAATTCTTGAGGAACTTGAGGAGGGTACTGAACCGGAGAGGCAATTTGAGAAAGATGCTCTTGGGGTTATAGTAGATGTGTTTTCTGCTGAGTCTACTAATCCTGCGTTTCTTTCCGGAAGAGTTGATCTTGGTGTTCCGGATCCTCTGGCACTAAATGTTGTTGGACTTAAACAAGGAGGTAAGAAGCCAAACAGAAGATCTAAAAGGGCTGTAATAAATGCTGTCAAGAGGATTATAAATGGGAAACCGGCGCCAGATGATAAGCCGCAAGCTGCTCTTCATCAAAGGATATTAGATTTAATTGATGATCGTCTTGAAGGTGTTGATCCAAGGTTTGCTCCTGGCACTGGTCAGGTTGATCCGAATAGAGGTAATAGTAAGCAGGTATTTCCTGGAGATGTAACAGGTACGGTAACAATACAGGATCTCTTTAATGAGGCTTCTGAGGATGCCTTGGCATCACTTGAAGTTGACACTGATAAAGACATTCAGATTAAAGGTAAGAAGCTGGTAAAGTTGGAAGAGCAGAGTTTGAGAGATCAGGAAAGAGCATTAAGCAAGGGTCTCAGAGAAGGCGCGAGGCTTGCCAATAACGATATTAAACAGGCAATTAAAAATACAAAGCAACTTATTAGGGAGACATCCTTACCGAAAGCTACCAAGGATTCTATCATTGCTCAGTTTGTTACCGGTGAAGCTGATTTTGTTAAAAATATTCCTAAGCTCAAAAGCAAGATCGGCTCTGAATTCGAGAGGCTTGGAGTAAAAGAGCAGAAGAACCGTATCAATAAATCGTTAAGTAGAAAGACGCTGAAGCCTAAAGTGGTAAGTGGTGTAAAACAGGGCAAGTTTGATGCTGAAATTCAGAGTGCTCTTGATAATCTTTCAGTTCTTAATAAAACAAGTGGCAAGGTTAATCCTGACACCGGGGAATCTGACGCAAGTATTCTCTTGGATGATCGTATTTCTAAGGCTATAGATGATCCCCTTGGGAATGCAATAATAAACATAAAGGCGAATCCAAGAAGTGTCACAAGTGCCGAACTTAAACAATTAGCAGATGACATCGATATCCTTTTGAGTGAAGGAAGACTTCAGGCAAAAGAAAGAGTACTTAGAAAACAGATCAATGTCGCTAATGGAGCAAATGAGATAAATAATTTCGTCACTAAAGGCGAAAACATACAGGCATGGCAGAGAAGCGGAACCACAGGGGCATTCAGGACTGCAAAGAATTGGGTGCAACAGACCGTATCGAGGCTTACTGACGGGTGGGATGAAGTCATCGATAGGATAGTTCCAGGTAATAAGGCTTCATCTTTTGAGATTGGTATTGAGATTCAAAAGGAAAAAGGGATTAAAAGAAGGATGGCAAATAAGCTTACCAAGGCTGCTGAATCATCTTTTGGAATTAAAGATGGAAGGAAGCTTAGGAACCTTCTCGACTCAAGTAATGAAATAGTAGACCACGGGCTATTCGTCAATACTGCCGGAAAAGAAGTACGGCTTGAAATGTCAGTCTCTCAGGCCAGAAAACTATTCATGGAATGGCAAGACCCTACTCTTAGAGAAACCTTGACTGGCGAAACCGGAAACGCATATTCTGATGAAATGCTGACCTATATATTTAACAGTATACTTGGAGAGCAAGACAAATCCTTTGCGGAGGAGCAGCTTCAAATTTACAGAGAATTCTATGATGAAATCAATGAAGTGTATAAAAGGGTATTTGGAATCAATCTTGATAGGAATGAATTCTATAGCCCGATAAGAAGGCAGGTAGATGGCCAGGAGATCGGCTTAGATGAATTCGGGAATGATATAAATTATAGATCCAAGGTAAATACGAGTAAGTCATTAATCGCAAGGCAGAAATCTATTCAGCCTATAATGCAGAGATCGGACATTAGCGTATTCAACCAGCATATAACTGCAATGAGCAGATTTATCGCTTTAAGAGAGAAGACACAATTTTTAAATTCTGTATTTGGGAAAACAGAAGTGCGGAAAAACTTGGAAGCTAAGTTTGGCAAAGATTTTAATTTGTTTATTGGGGAGCACCTTGAAAGTTTTGTTAATGGCGGGAATAGGGCTTCCGATATTCTATCTAAGACAATCAATTTCTTTAATAGAAATTTTGCCGCATCTCAATTGGGCGCAAAGGCCAAGATTGGGTTTACACAAACAGTTTCATATTTTGCTTATGCAGAATTTGTTCCGGCAACTGACTTTATTGCAGGTACGAGAGATTTTTTCCTGAATATGCCAAAAGCTATTAAGACCTTGAGTAAATCTGAGTTGTTAAAAGCGAGAGGATTCAGCCAAGAAGTAGAAATTGCAAGACTTGGAAAGGTTTTCGATAATGCATTTATAAATAGGATACAAAAAAAACAAGACAAAATGATTGACTATATGCTTATTGCCACAAAGGTCGGGGACAGGCTTCCTATCCTTGTTGGAGGATGGTCGGTATACAGGCATGTTCTCAAAGAGACCGGTAGCGAGGTAAAGGCCATGCAAGCGTTTGAGAGAGCTACTGCAAAGACGCAGCAATCAACAGATCAAGACCAGCTTTCTCTGGCGCAGAAAACAAATCCTCTAATGAGAGGGCTTACAATGTTTATGTCTGCACCAATTGCACAGTTCAGGGGTGAGTCTCGTGCTGTGCGACAACTTCTTAAAGGGGAGTCTTCGCCAAGGCAGTTTGCCAAAGCAATATTAATATATCACTTTATCCTTCCTGGACTTTATCAGGCAATTTCAAATGGCTTGATATTTGGAGAGTGGGATAAAGAAGATCAGATAAGGGCAGCGATATTAGGGTCTTTTAATGGCATTCCAATAATGGGAGACATAATGAATAGTACCATAAGGAAGATCCAGGGGAAGAGTACCAGAGGTACTGAAATCTTAAAATGGACAAAGCCAATTATAGAAATGCTTGATGATCTTTTTGAAGCGATGGAATCAGGAAAAGAAGGAGATTTTGAGGAGCTTACTGAATCTATTTATGATGCATTTAAAAATTCAGGATCTCTAACAGGTCTTCCTACTCCTCAAATTGATAATGTTAAAAAAGGATTTGAAGACCTTGACAATGGAGATCTCAAGGCAAGCTCTCTCAGGTTCCTTGGATGGCCTGATAGTACCATACAAAATATAGAATAGGAGAAACAAAATGACTATTAATGCAATAATACCAACAAGGCATGACTTTACCGGCAATGATGTAAATGAGACATTTTCATATACTCTCAAAATAACAGATTCGGACCATATAAAGTTGGTCCACACTGATGCTGATGGGGCAGAAAATGTACTTGCAGATCCTCTTGTAAATGATACGGATTACACTGTCAACGGAGTAGGTGATACAGGTGGAGGATCTGTGACGTTTCCAAAAGCAGGATCGGTTTATAGCACATTAGCCTCCGGAGAAAAACTTTCAATCCTTTATAACTTCCCGATAGAACAGACTCTTGATATTGGGAATACCGGCAGAATATTCAATGAATCAGTTGAAGACGCGCTTGACTACATGACAGTTCTTATCAATCAGCATGAAGAGTTGTTTGACAGATCTATTAAACTGGTTGAAGGATCTACGCTAACTGATATTTTCTTTCCGGAAGGAACGAGTGCTGCAAACAGGGCGACGAAGGTGGCTGCGTGGGATGCAGACGGAACAGCGTTGACCCTCGGCACTACTATTGGAGAATTTAGAGGTGATTGGGTAACTGCAACTGCATATCTTGAAAGAGACACGGTTAAAGATACTGACAATGGAAATATATATTATTGTAATACTGCTCATACTTCAACAGGATCTCTACCAATATCTTCAAATGCAGATGTGGCTAAGTGGGATCTGTTAGTAGACACTGAGACTGCGGTAGATGCAGCGAGTGCAGTCGCGTTTAAATACAATTTCTCTGACACGACTACTATGGCAGATCCAGGAGCAAGCACTTTAAGGCTAGATAATGCGACTATAGCATCAGTAACTAACATCGCTTTTGATGCTACTTCAGCAGATAATGGAGCTCCGGATGTGTCTGATTTCATAGCATCTTGGAGTGCTGGTACAAATAATACTCATGAGGGCTATATCACAATAAGGAAAGTTGGGACTCCTGCAACCTTTATTGTCTATTCTTTAACTGGCGCAGTTGTTGACAATACCGGATGGCTACAGACACCTGTTACTTTTGTTGATTCAAGCGGAACGCTTACTGATGCAGATGAATTATATGTATCGTTTTCAAGATCTGGAAACAGGGGCAATGATGCAGGGCTTGACATGCTATTCGAAGACACAACAACCGATACTGACCAGGGTGCAGGTAAGGTTTGGCTGAACAACGCTACTCCTGCCAGCGCAACGGTATTGTATATGGATGACGCAGACTCTAACGGCACAGATATAAACAGCCTTGTAGATTCATGGGACGATTCAACGAATTTGCCAATCAGAGGAACTATAACTCTCAGCAAGAAGTCTGATGTTGCGGTATTTGCAATTTATAATGTTACAGGAGTAGTTACTTCAGCGAGTACGTATTCAAAAATAGCGGTTACTTATGTAACTGGTGCCGGTAGCTTTACTGACGCAGATCCAGCTAATGTTACATTTGTAAGATCTGGAGATATTGGTGTTGGTGCCGGATTGGAGATGGAATTTGAATCAACGACAACCGATACTGACCAGGGTGCAGGAAAAACATGGTTGAATAATGCCACTCCTTCAAGTGCTACTGTTCTATACATGGACGATGTAGATACTGGATCGTCCAATATAAATAGTTTTGTTGATTCATGGGATGACTCTTCTAGCTCAATATCTGGAGAAGTAACAATAACAAAAAAAGAAGATACTGCTGTCTTTGCGAAGTACAACGTGACTGGATCGGTTACTTCAGCAAGTACGTACTCTAAGGTTGCTGTTACTTATGTAACTGGTGGCGGTAGCTTCAGTGATACAGACCTGATTGATGTTGCATTTGTAAGATCTGGAGATAAAGGAGATAATGGATCCCTTGTCAATGTTGTCGAAGATCTTACTCCCCAATTAGGGGGTCCATTAGACACCAACTCGCAAGCTATAAATGAGAGTGAGGGAGCTGCGGTTGCTTCTGCCACAACAACAGATATATTCGGTGGTGACGATGGTAATACCTTGCATATTACAGGAACTACGCAGATAGATGATTTTACAGATGCTTCAAGTGTAGGCCAATGGAGGAAGATTATATTTGATGGAATACTTACGCTGACTCATGGAAGCGGTATAACCTTGCCTGGACTCGCAACTATCACAACCGCTGCTGGTGACTATGCGTTTGTGTATGCTGATGCGGTTGATGCCTTTAATGTTCTTTATTTCAGAGCAGACGGTACTGCACTTGTAGGAGGCAGTAGTGGCAGCGTTGCAAATCTCCTTATAAATGGGGGGATGGAGGTTGCACAAAGAGGTACCAGTTTTACTTCTGCAACAACTCCCGCGAACAATGATGATACCTATACATTAGATAGATGGATATTGTTATCAGATGGTAGTGATATTGTAGATGTCACACAGCAATCAGGCGGTGGTGTTAATGGAGAAGAAGGTTATATAAGATTAGATGTAGAAACAACAGCAAAGAAATTCGGGATATTGCAAATAATAGAAGCTAAAAATCTTAAAAATATCATTGACGGAAACCAAGTTGTTTCTCTTTCTTTTGAGGCAAAAGTAACCAATGCTACCAAACTATCAGATATAAGGGCTGTTGTCTTGGCATGGGATAGTACGGCAGATAGCGTGACCTCAGATATTGTGTCTGCATGGGGGGCAGAGGGGTCAGTTGTCACTCCTGTTGCCAATTGGACAGCAGAAAATGTGGCAGCAGATTTAGGCGTAACAACTTCATGGGTGAAGTATGCAATAGAAAATATTGCAATAGATACTGCCTCAACTGCAAATCTGGCAGTGTTCATTTACCAAAATAATGTAGCAACAAATGATACAACAGGGGTGTTCTTAGAGATTGCTAATGTACAATTAGAAGAAGGTGCTTCGGCAAATACTTTTGAGTATAGGCAAATAGAAGAATCCCTTGCCTTGTGCCATAGATACTATCAAGAACTTAATCAGGAAGGACAGGCTAATTATGGTCTTGGGATTGCCCATGCTACAAACACAACAAGTGCTGTACTTATAACTTCATATCCATTTAAAAGGATAACGCCATCTATTTCTATTTCTGCTGCTGGTGATTTTATAGCTAAGACTGCATCAGGGGGGAATCAAAATGTAACCTCAATGTCTGGTGCTAATGCAACTAGAGAAAATACGCAAATTAATATAGGTGTTGCAGCAAATCTGGTAGCAGGAAATGCTAGTCGCGTTATTGATGATGGCGGTGGAAATGGAAGAGTGAAAGTAGATGCTGAACTTTAAAGGAGGGGAAAAATGGTTTTATATGAAGAGCAAAGAGATGAAGGAAATATATTAATAGGGTATATAAGAAAGCCTGACGGTGCATGTATACCTCTGGACACAAGCAATAAAGATTATAGAAAAATACTGGATTGGATATCCCAAGGCAATATCCCCGATTCAGACAACACACTACTTAGAAGGCTTATAGATTTAAAAGTAGCAGAGTATAAAAAAGAAGGCGTGTTACGAATACAGTCACATGTTTCTAGTTGGGATAGTATTGATATTGTGGGGCTGATTGCCTCTACATGGAACATGCTTGGCCCTCCCAATGCAGCACAGTCATCAGCTAAAGATATATATGTTTATGTAGTGAATACTGCAATTCCATTCGTAAAGACACGGCCTAATGTTGCTGCAGTACAGGCGATAGATGTGGTGAATGACCCAAACTTCCCGTCATAATCTCATGGTGTCCAGGAAATTCTTCTTGGGCACCTCATTCAACTTCTTTTCTGATACCATCTTAAGATTTATTTAATTTTCTTCTTGATTTGTCTACCATGTTGGTGTACAACTTTACCCATGAGTAAATTTAAGCCACATGAATGTAAGTGTAGGAAGTGCGGTGAGTCTTGGTGGGCAAGGGTTGTTAATCCAGCAAAGTGCCCATTTTGTTTCTGCCGGAACTGGAGAACATACAAAAAGAAAGGGGGCAAAAAATGAAGCACGTTTATATTTTATTTTTTATACTATTTGCAATCTCAATTGACACGGGATATGCGGAAGACAGAAAGGAAGAGATCAAGGCTATGGTCGATAAAGAGGTTGTCGCTCCGACAGAGTATGAGTTTCCGGCGGAGACAATGAAATCGTTGCAGAGTTTTCAGGAGTCGTATAGTAGGCTTGGAATGTTAATAGAAAACCACAAGAAAGCCATTGCTTTTATGCAGCAAAAGGTAAAGACTTGCGAGGCTAATATGTCACATGATGCCAGTTCTATTAAGCACACAGTAAGGACGTTCCTTGCCTCAGAGGGCGTGCCTCTTCGTGACCTTGACAAATGGCATATTGTAGATGACAAGGCTGTACGTAAGGCTGATAAGAAAGAGTAGTCTAATTTTCAAACAATAGAAAGGTTGGTATATGAGCAAGAAGAGCGTAGGTGATAAGAAGTTGGAAAGAATAATTGATAATGTTCATAAGAAGATTGAGCAATATGAGGCTATCAACAAAGAGAAGATGGTTGAAGTTGATAACAATATATCAATGATTAAAGTATTAAAGGAGCAGCTTACATCCATTCAGGATATGTGTAAGGAGGTTGATGGTGGTCTGCAGAAAGATAAAACACACGATTCAGGAAGCAAGAAAGACGCTAGAGAGAGTAAAGAAGAGTAAAGGACAGAGGGAACAGTCGTATTATTACTGCAAATATTGCAATGGTTGGCATTTAACAAAGAAGTTAAACAGGAAAAAGAAAGGTAGGTAGGGGGTTATGGATAATGCAATAGTGAAGTACATGACGGATGGTGGTGGGCAGGTTGAGTTGAGCCCTGATATAATCCGCAATTATTTAGTTAGTGGGAACGGCGAAATTAGCGACCAAGAAGTAATGATGTTTCTAAAACTGTGTCAATATCAAAAGCTCAATCCGTTTTTGAGAGAAGTTTATATTATAAAGTTTGGGGATTTTCCTGCCACAACGGTTACAGGAAAAGAAACATTCTTGAAGCGTGCTATGAGGAACCCAAAATATGAAGGACATACTACAGGTATATCCGAAGACGGGAAGGAAGCATGGGCAGAGGTTTATCTGGATGGTTATCAGGTTCCAATAAAATGTGAAGTTGATTACGATGAATATGTCGGATTGAAGAATGGCAAGCCAAACAAGATGTGGGAATCAAAGCCTAAGACAATGCTTAAAAAGGTTGCATTGGTACAGGCTCTTAGAGAGGCATTTCCCGAAGATCTTGGTGGGCTGTACTCACAGGAAGAGATTAATTCAGTTTCAGTAGAATTGCCCACCACCCCAGTTAAACCTGCAGTGCAGAAAACCCAGAGCAAGAGTAGCCAGAAGCAAACTACTTCAAAAAAGAAGGAGCCCGAAGGCGAAGAACAGGAACATTTAATTAAGGTTGTTCGTATCGGGAAGAAGGATACCAAGAAGAATCCGAAATACACTCTTTACAGTGCAGAAGATGCTGCCTATAACACATTTGATCAAGCAATCGCTGACGATGCCAAAGAAATTGAAGGCACAGATATTCAGGCTCTTGTTATCTTCACTACTGATAAATGGGGCAATACTATTAAATCGTTTACTGTTACTGGTGCGGAAGAATTTCCAGAAAACTTTGAGAATCCGGCAGAATAGTGGACTTCCAATACAACGAGGAAACTCGTATCCACACATTGAATGGAAAGGTAATCCCGTCAGTGTCTCAGGTGATCGCACCGTTGTCGGATTTCTCCAAGATTCCTGCGTCTATCCTTGCGAGGAAGACAGAGCTTGGAAAACAATTCCATGAAGCAGCAATGCTCTTCATGCTTAATGATCTTGACTATGACAGCCTGGATCCTGACCTTATCAAGCCAATGAGGGCATTCGGTGATTTCTGGAGATATAAGAACTTTCCGATGGATCACATTGATATTGAGGTTCCTTTGTGCCACAAAACATTAAAGTATTGTGGAAAGCCTGACATTGTTATGCCAATGGATCTAATAGATTGGAAGCTGCGCCCGTATAATCCGGTTACAGATCCTTTGCAGCTTGCAGGGTACAAGCACATGCTACCTGCCGGAAGAAGGGGTTTATGGACAGTGTGTTTCGATCTGGAAGGTAATTACCGTATGCATGACTCAAGACATCCAAAAGCTTGGGGTATTTTTCGGAGAATGTTGGAGCATTGCAATCAAGAATTAGAATTTAATAATTTAATGGAATCATGGAAGGGGTTGGCAAAATGACAACAGAAATAGACTTAGAAAAAGAATCAACAGATCTTGCAGAGAGGTCTATGCAGTTGGTAATAGTTGACAATGAATCGTTTGAGGCAACTGCACAGATGAATATAGACCTTGAGAAAATGAAAAAGGTGGTTAAGGCGTATCACAAGCCGTTAAAGGAAGCCACTCATGCAGCACACAAGGCTGCGACCACGAGAGAGAAAACAGATCTAGTGCCTCTTGAAGAGGCTGGCAAGCACATAAGAAGTATCAGGTCCGCGTATGTCGCCAAAGAAGAAGATAAGCAGAGGAAGAAACAGGCTAAACTTGATGAAGCTGCAGAGAAGAAAGCCGAGAAAGAGAGGCAGAAGATACTTGCAAAGGCTGAGGCTGAAAAGGATCCGGAGAAAAAAGAGGAGCTTCAGGAGAAAGCTGAAGAAGTATATGCAGATCCTAAAATAGCTGAGAGTACCGTTGTAAAGACTGAAGGGATATCTTGGGTTGAGGATATTGAAGTAACAGTTACAAATGTTATGGATTTATTGCATCAAGTATCAATTGGCAAGATACCTGTGACTGTCGTGGAAGTAAAAGATGGTATGTTGAAAAAATGGGCTAAGACTAATGCAGTTATAAATGGTCAGTATCCTGGAATCAATATAAAGAAGATAAAGACGGAGAGAGTAAGGACTGCGTAATTTTAGGCAACAGAAACGACATGGTAGCGACAGACGAAATTGGGTTATACCAATAAAGGCTATGTTATTACGCTTAACATTACCATGTCCACAGGAGGGTATTGTCGCTAAACCTTTCTGTTTTAATTAAATCAATGCCAGTAACAGAAGTTTAACAATCTTCTGCTAACCGATAAAAGGTCTTTCGGGCTGGCTGTAATTAAGCGCAGAGAGAGGGCTGTTTTCTGGATTTTACTTAGCATTTAATCTTACCTTCGCTGTCCTCTTTCTGTGTGATATTTTGATAGATAGCTTTAAGAAGTAACATAGCTCAGGCGGTAGTGTAAATAGAGCACATGCCCTCTTCAAGGGTGCAGAGTAGGATGACTAAATCAGTGTATAGGTGCATGGCCTACGAAAACTACTGGCAATTTCCTACCCGTCTGAGTGAATTTATTGAGGAATAAATTATGATTCTCTACCAAGAAGTATTCGAAATAGAAGCCGTTGCACAAGAAAGACCAAGGGCCCGTATAATGACACCGAAGGCTAAAGGAAAGAAACCTTTTGTTGTTATTTACGATCCTGCAAAGTCTAAGAAGTTTAAAGAGGATATCAGGTCAATGATTATGATTAAACCCATGCCAATCCCTTTAATAGACCAACCAATGATAATGTCTTGTCGTATATATATTACTCGTCCTAAATCGATAACGATAGCAAAGAGAGCATATCCCGAAGTAAAGCCTGATCTGAGCAACTATATCAAGGGCATTGAGGATGCAATGAATGGCTTTGTGTATACGGATGATAGTAAGATTATCGGGTATAGAGACTGTTTTAAGTTTTATGCTGATGATGGTCCACCAAGAATAGAGGTACGACTATTTGATGTTATTGTTGGGTTTCCGGATGTAGAAGTATAGAGATAATTTTATTTGGAGTCAGTTGAGTGAGTAAAAAAGTGGTGCATAAAAGAATGACATTTTATTATAGTATTGGGTATTTTGGAATATCTCTTTGCAGGGGATTGAGAATGGTTAATATGAATTATCAGTGGAAAAACGTAACCTGTAAGAAGTGTTTGAAAGGGAGAAAGGAATGAGCATTACTTTTACTTCAAATATAACTTTTGTAACTGAAAATTGTTATAAGTGCGGGGTGTCTTGAAAGTCGCAAGTGGGTATTATCAAGGAAGTACTTCAAGTGCAATCATCACAGAGTTGGGATTAAAGAGGACAACTCTAAACGAATTAACTGAAAAGGGCAAAAAGTATCTATGGGAACAGTTTCACGATAAGGTGTTAAATTTATGAGCAACAATCCCAAGAAACCATATGAAACAATTTATTTACAGTGGAGCGAAGAGGAAGTATCGTGGTGTCAAGATCGTATAAATGATGATGATATTACGTATACTCTCAAATCCACCGCAGATAAGTGTGAACAAGAATTGCGCAATATTATTAAGATGCATAAGGAGAGTAATTGTTGTTGTGTGATTGAAGATAATGAAGTGACTGAATACTGTGCTCTTCATGCGTATATGCAAGCTAATATAGAGCAAAGTAATGGAATCTTGGCTACAACTGCTTATTGTTCTGGTTATGATGCAGCAAAGAAGGAATTTGAAGAGGTGTTGAAACCGATTCGGGATCTCAAAGAGAAAATAGTAACAGAAAGTCTATCTGCTGATTGCTATAGTGCTAAAGCATTAAAATTAATGATTGATACGCTTAGGGCAATCAAGGAAACTCTTGCTCTTGCGAATAAGGTTAATAAATAATTTTAGAAAAAGGAGTATAATTATGTCTAATAATAAAAATTGCTACTCATGCTACTCATGCGACTCATGCTACTCATGCTACTCATGCTACTCATGCAACTCATGCGACTCATGCAACTCATGCGACTCATGCAACTCATGCTACTCATGCTACTCATGTATCTATTCTAAGGGATTAAGAATGTCGGAAAGAATGATTTTTTGCCTTGGAGAAGGTCGTTTAAAATCATCAGGAATTGGATATCAGAAAAATAATATGGTTTTTAATAAGCAAGTTTCAAAAGAAAGATATGATGCCGTTCTTTCTCAAATCAAAACAATATTTAAAGATTTAAAATTAGAATTAAATAAAAATTCATGGACAGATGAATGGAAGAAGGTAACAAAAGAGCAGTGGATTCAATTGTCACAGATTGCAGAATTTGATATTGGTGTAGTTGAGGGTATTGTCGGGTTTAGACCTGGTGATAAGGTCACGATAACGGTTGAAGGCAAGAGCATTGAGATAAGCAGGGAATCTGCGAAAGCTCTTAATTTAATTGATTGACAAATGAGAATGAACATGTATTATAAAGAAATAAAATAACGTATATGTGCCGATATACTATGAGATGCTTCACGACCCCTTCTCGTTTACCTCGGCACAGGTAAGCTTGAGGGGTTTTTTTATGAATAATTATGCCGGTGTAGCTCAGTCTGGTTAGAGCAGTTGATTTGTAATCAACGTGTCACGGGTTCGAATCCTGTCTCCGGCCCCAATTAATGCGCGGTAGTTCAGTCTGTAGAGTAGAACAACGAGCTAATAACTCGGAGAAGCAGAGGTTTAATTCCTCGCCTGCGCTCACTAAGATAAAAGGCAGTATGTGTGCCTATAAAATGAGATAAGTTATGGCTAGAATCCGATATTTAAAACCTGATTTTTTCTTTGACGATGATCTAGCTGATCTGAAATTTGAGGCAAGATTGGTTTTTCAAGGTCTTTGGTGTCATGCAGACAAGGCCGGAAGGCTCGAAGATAAACCAAAAGTGTTAAAAGCCAAAATCATGCCGTTTGACAAGGTAAACATGGATATGCTCTTATTTGATTTGGCTGAAAAATTCATAACCAGATACGAGGTAGATGGACGTAAGTATATACAGATAAACAGTTTCAGCAAGCATCAAAAACCGCATCACACCGAGAAAGAATCGACACTTCCTGAGTGTAACGGTGCTTTAACCGTTAAGAAACCGTTAGAGTTGGGAGGGAATGGGGAAGGGAATGGGGAAGAAGAAGATAAAGAGAAAGAGAAGGGGTTCGATTCTTTCTGGAATTTATATCCACCAAGAAATGGCAAGAAGCTTGAAAAAGGTGTTTGCTTGAAAATGTTCATGGATTTAAATAAAGATGATATTCCTAAAATACTCGAAGCTGTGAAAAACTATGCTGACTCTAAACAAATCAAAGATGGCATTGGCATTAAAGATCCAAAGCGGTTCATTCAGAAAGATTTCTGGAAGGAATGGATTGTTCCGGAAACTGTAGTTCCTGGCAAATCAGACAATTATAGCCTTAAAGAAGTTGACTATACGAAAGGATTGGAGGGGTTTGAGAAGAAATGAAACATGTTGAAAATGTTTATATAAATTATGACCCCTTCGAAGGAGATAGAGACAGTGGTATTCGTTGTAAAAAAGTAAAACTTGTTAAGACTCGAAAAGAACATGATTGTATTAGTTTTGATCATAAAGAGCAGCATGAAATTGCAAAAGGGGAAATGGCAAGAGTTGAAACTGCTATAGTTGATGGTTCATGGGGCTCTTATTATATGTGTACTGACTGTATAGATAAGTGGTTAAATTTAACAGGAGTTCTGTAATGACCTACTACAAAATCACGTTCAGGATGCTTAAGAAAATATTATGTTGGACATTCGGCCACGAACCTTATAGCCCTTATCCTGCCGAATATGCTGGATATGATTATCCAAATCATACTCCATGTGCAAGGTGTGGAGTGTGGGATATTAGCTATCATGATTTAGTTTCTCCATCTAGATATGAATGGATAAAAAGCGAAATCAAACATTACTTTTATTTCAAGTGGAAGTATTATTTTTCTAAGTCTAAGCAAAATATTGATGGCACTTACGATGACTTGCCTTTTTAATCTTGTGTTAAATAAATTAGAGGAAGCGAATAATGGATAACGCCCAAAAACTATACACCGATAACTGTGGCATTCCTGCTCGGTACAAAGATTGCTCTTTTGACAATTACGAGGCTACAAGGCCAGAACAGGTAAATGCCAGGACAACCATATCCGGTAAACTACACGATACGATCCTCTGTGGTGGCGTTGGCACTGGCAAAACACACTTAGCGTGTGCGAAGATCAATTATGTGGTTGGCGAGGGCTACAGAGCCGTATACGTTGAAATGATAAAGCTTATTCGGGAGATAAAGCAATCATGGAAAGATCAGAAGTTATCAGAAATATCAATTATCCGGAAATATGGCCTTGAAATACCTTTTCTGGTTATAGACGAAATCGGTGTTCAATTTGGATCTGATACGGAAAAGCAATATCTAACTGAAATTATCAATGATCGGTATAACAACAAGCTTAAAACCTTTCTCATTACTAATCTGGACATGAAAGGACTCACGGATATAGTTGGTGAACGTGTAATTGATCGGTTTAGAGAGTCGAAACAGGTGATAATCTTTGGATGGGGGAGTTTTAGAAAGTGAAAACTGATCATATCGTACTAAGGCAATCGGACATGGCAGGAGAATGTTTACATTGCGGAGCAATACTTAAAATGGAATTGCCCGTTGATTTAATTGTATATGCTAAGGCAAATCAGGAATTTGTAAAAATCCATAAACACTGTAAGAAAGCGAGGGGAAATGAAATATGAATAAGGTTAGCCAAGAGGCATTAAAAGAACGTGCGGCGCTGAGAAATATCCGGAAACAATCAGGCAATGTCCAACCCTACAACAGAATTGAGCAGGAATAAGCCTCCTGTGAGGCTCGTCACGCGCAAAAAGGGGTTATGGCATGACCACACGCATGTGTATATTTATGACTAACGAGATCATTTCAGAGGGTTTTTATGAAAATACTACATCTTAATGTTGAGAAACAATGGTTTGACATGATTCATTACATGCAAAAGCCCGAAGAATATCGCAAGCTTAGTGACTATTGGTATTCTCGGTTTTTCAAGTATTTTTCTATTAAGGGAGATAATACCTTTCATTCTCATTTTGGAATACCAAAAGGTGAAAAATGGAAAGTGATCTTTTCAAATGGATATGCTAAAGATAGAGACCAAACAGAAAGAGAACTTAAAGGTATATCCATTGGAACTGGGCAAGCAAAATGGGGTGCAATACAGGCACGTAGATATTTTGTATTGAAATTAGGCGCAAAGATTAATCCATAGTATAATGGCACATGACAGCCTACCAAAATGCTACGAGCCTGGACCAATTGACGGAAAACACATGAAGATCTGCAAATACTACGATTCTCAGTGTTGTATGAAGATGGACTTTCCTATGCTGATTTGTGTTTTAGTTTTAGAACGTATATTACCGGATTATGAGAGGATTGAATGAATGGAAAGGGGGTTTAGATTATGAAAAGATTGTTAAAATTAGAAGAAGTTATTGGAAAGAAGATTTCTTCTGCAAGATTTATTGACTGCGATGAACAGGTTGCGATATTGTTTAGCGATCAATCTTATATTGTTATTAGACCTTCTTTTTATGGCGAGACTTTCAATTTAGGTGTTTGTGATTATAATAGAGACTATGAGTTAAGGGATGCTGGTGTCATATCTGAAGAGGAATTTGTTGATAGGGAGTCTTGTAAGGATTTAGCAAGCAAGAAAAAACAGGAAATATCTGAAAAAGCAGAGTTTGAACGGCTAAAACTTAAATATGATACATGATTACGGTGGGTGTTTGGAAGGAGGCGATGCCTATGCACTAAGGAAGAATATTGTATAATTGCAATTTCGAATTGAGTGGCCCTCTCCAGGTGAGATTCCTGGAAGGGCTATTTAAAAATTGTTGACAATATAGATCTCTTGTGTATTATGCTGCTACCTAGCCCTCTGGTCAAGGTAGCTTGAGACACATACCATTATCTCTTCTGCCTTGGCCGGTCCTAATCTTCTACACTCGCACCACAGTAATCGCAATGAGTTTCCTTGTCCTTATCGTGTATGTGGTCACTGGAACACTCGCAGTACCAATACTGAGCGCCAGTACTTAATACACCCCATTGAAGTGCGAATGCTTCTGCAATGCCGGTATAAGTTTTTGCTCTTTCTTGACTTCTTGTGTCAGAAGGCCCTATCCGGTTCTGTCCGCTATCTGTCTGGTTGCCCCATCTTTTTTTGCCATTTACGATTCTTGGTTCAATGTATTTTGTTTGCTCCAACTCGGGCAAATTCTTTAACCACAATCCGGTCTTCTTGCTGGCATCGTGACCGAATTGATATGGCTGTATGTATTGATCAGCCTTTCTGATTGCGGTACCTAACCGTCCTACTGGATTCTCAATAGCAATCCTTGGGATATCTGCATTCATAAGCTTGCGCACGAATGCAACAGCCCTTATAGTTTTGGCTTCCCTACCTTCAGTTTTGTTATTCCAATGTAGTCCGCTTGAGCATAAATATATACAGTCCGGAAATGCAATCATCATGTCCCAATATTTTTCCGATTTATTTAAGACATTCAAAATATTATCATTGATATGCCATTCAGGATGTCCACCAGAACAGTCTTTCAGGTCACAACTCCACGCTTCATGCCCTAATTTCCGGAAGGCAATACATACCTCCTGGCTCTCTTCACATGCTACCAAAACTTTCATACTTAAATTCTCCATTCAAAAAAGTAAATCAAAACTATAAAATCTGCTTCCTTTCCTTAGCAAAAAACACACTCAGGAATTACTATTTTCAGGAACACGTTTTCCAGAAACTTTAAAATGATTTCAAGCTAAACACTGTGCAACATATTTACTGCTATTTTAAGGCAATTTGGATAGTAAATACTGCGGTTTTTAGCTACTATCTCATGCCAAAAAACATATAAAAAAAAGAGTAAAATAAATGCAA
>Ga0233437_1001253_pt1 | contig 48018 bp, 37 predicted proteins | sample SI_122_August201_FD_182714 | JGI IMG/M metagenome (GOLD analysis project Ga0233437, IMG submission 182714) | Seawater microbial communities from Saanich Inlet, British Columbia, Canada - SI_122_August2016_200_MG | ecosystem: Environmental > Aquatic > Marine > Inlet | place: Canada: British... | reverse complement strand
GAAATGGAGAAAGTGCCTTTTACCCCCCCTTTATTAACTTTTGAAAAAAATTAAATTTTCATTCCTTATTTTAAAAATCTCTCTGCAAATCATTAATTTGTTAAAAAAATGATTACATATAACGTTTGCGTATATCCGATGTGCGTAGCATATGCGTGTAGCGCCCTGTCTCTGTTACCTTATATTTTAGCAGAAAAAAGCGAAACCGGATATACGCTGTTGTGCGACGTCAATTTTTTCATCATTATTATAATTTCTCAATCTGCTTTTTCTTGTTCTTATTTAAAGGGGGAATAAGTTTTTCTTTTTTTTCGGGCAAGAGGGGAAGTGAAGGGGTGAATTGTCCGAGCCCAAATGGGATTATTAAAGGAGTGTTTTTTGTTAAAAAACCATTTTTCTGTCTTCAAATCTTTAACAACTATTCTAAGTTAATTTCTGGTAAATATGTGCCTATAATTTTAAAAATTTCATTTCTTTTTTCCGAAAACATAAAATTTAATACTAGATTTTTATAGCCATTCTTAGTAAATTCTAGTTTTCCTTGGATTTGCCTCATCAGTCCTTTATGTGGATAGGCCTTTAATATCTCGATTATATTATCATCGTTTGGTAATGTTATTTTAGAAAATTCCTTATCTGCTTCTGTAAATATAGATCCTTTAAAATCATCATACTCTTTTTTATTTTTGATTATTCCAAGTTTTTCATTTATCAAGCGTTGTACACGATATTTTGTCGCTTTAAATTTTATATTATCATGATTTGCTGTATAAATCCTTTTGATCTCCGATATAATTTCTTCCTTTTTTTCACTTTTTGAAAGATGATCGCAAACCATTTTTATTATTTCTGGCAAAAGAAACAGATTTTCTACCTTATTCAAATTGAGGCAAAATACATTATTGTCTTTTAGAGTTGCTATTTGTTCTTCTGGGCGAAAATCTTTATCAATTAAGCCAAAAACTTTTTTGTCATGAAGATCGATATTATCTTTTAAACCTTTGACTGATTCTATTACTTTTTCACACGATCCACGAGGAACAACTGTAAAATTATCATAATATGTTTGATAAATTTGAAAATCCAACGAGCCCTTTTCTCCTTCGACAAATAAAATTGGCCTTCTACTTCCAAGAATTTCAAGATAAAGATTTTCTGGAACTACTTCATTGGAGTCTAATTCTTTCCATTTCCAATGATTATTTTTATAATTTTGTGTCCAAATAATTTTACTGGAAGGCTTACTTACTGCAAAATCAAGATCGTGGGTTATATAGACAAAAATACAATCGCTTCTTTGTTCCTCGAGCTTATTCCATAATCTTACCATAAGAGATTTATGCAAATGTAATTCAGGCTCATCAATGATTAAGATACAACCTTTATCAGCTAAAAGAATCTGTGAAATAAGATATAAGCCGACCTTTTCTCCATCACTCATTTCAGTTCCTGAGAATTCACTTTCTTCATTAATAGCACGCACTCTGTCACTTTCTAGTTTTAAAGCTCTATACGGAAAAATAAAGTTCCAAACTTCAATAACGGATTCCTTAACTGATAGTGGAATAGCTTGCTTTTCTTGTGAAGTCCTGGAACTTTTTACATATTCAGCATCTCTTCGCGATTCTTGAGCAAACAATGAAACGAGAACTTGCTGGTAATCATTTTGTGGTTTAATGGGCGATGCATTTTTATACACATTTCTTAATTGAGATTCCGCGGTCTCATAGTCTTGTTTTTGAACAACTTCGTTTAATTGTAAATATCTTTGAGCTGAAATTCTTTTCGTAGAACTGTTTATTTGTTCAAGTCTCGAACCTAATCTAGTTTTGCCAGTACCATTTGCACCAACTATGAACATGTTTTTTTCAATAGTTATAATTTCCTGCTCGTCGCTATTTGATTTTATGATCTGAATATTTTTCATAAATTATAGAATTTTAAATTATTTTTTTAGCATTTTAATTTCCGTTTTATATTGTTCTACGCTAATACGTTTCGGCAATTTAGTAATTTTAAAACCATCACCATATTCACGATCAACATCAACTTTTTCAATATATAAATTATCATCAATGTCTCTAAAAAAACAAACTATTTCATATGCAATTATAATAGGATTTTCATATTGATGAGCCTCACTTAAAACATTTGATTCTTTTGCTCCAATTTCGCTGAGTTGTTCATCTTTTTTTGATTTGATTTTTTTATCTTGCTCTAAATATTTCAATTGAGTTATCCCGCCAAGTGATTTGACCGCCTCGCATTTTTTTAAAGTTAAGGTATCTTCAACAGTTTCAAAAGCATCTCCTCGAGAGTCTACTTTAAATTTAACAAATATTTCAATGTCATGAGCTATACCTCTTCCGTCATTTATAATTTCTATGTCCGTAAATTTGTTTACAGTATTTTCATCAAACTTATCACCACCTAAGGCCACAACTACTTCTGTTCTTTTCTTCCATTGCATTCTAATAAAAGGCTTCATTTCGAAAGCTGTTTGTTTGCGCACCTCTTTTAATTCCTTATTTTGTATTTTTTTTAAATCAAAAGTTTCTCTTGTATACCAAAAAATAATTATCCCGGTAGAAAAATATATAATAGACAACATTTTATCACTGGCAACTATATTTTCAATATTTACAAAGTATTTAATAATATACTCTAATATAACAATTAATAATAATCCTATAAGCCATAATACAAAGAGTAATCCTTTATACCTTTTGTTCCAAGCAAATTCTAATAATCTAACAGTCAAATATAAATCATTTTTTTTATTTTCCTGATAATCTTTTTTTAATTTTATCCAATACTGACACATATCAAGTTTATTCTTTTTATTTTTGCCCAAATTTATATAATTTTAGTCGTCTTATCTGTTGTTTCAAGTGATAATTGACGGGGTTTATATTTAACATCATTATTATTTTTGTCTTGTATGTATTCTTTTAAACATTTTCCGACGAATTCGGCTAATTTGACAGGCACGGCATTTCCAATAAGTTGTTCAAGCGCAGTCTTGCTCCCTCTCCATACGAAATTTTTTGGAAATGTTTGTATATAGCTCCGTTCAATTGTTGTGAGCGGACGTATGTCTTTTGAAATTGGTGCCGAGTCAGTTGGGTGTCCTTTATAGCCTTTTGGGAGTGGTCGATTTACGCCTCTTACTGTCGGACTGGGTTCGTCAATACTAAAAATCCCTCTACGATTATAATTTCGGGGATGCCTATAATAATGTTCAATATCTAAACTATTGCCCAAGTATTCTCTTATGGTCATTGGCGTTTGTGAAAAATTTTTTTCAAAATATACTTCCATGAATTCATCTTCGCCATTTAACTCTCCGATCATAAAAAAACGTTTTCTTTTTTGAGGCACCCCACATATACTAGCATCCAAAACCTGGTAAGTTAAACCGTAGTTTGATTCCTTGAAGATTTTAATTGCCTTTTTTAAAGTGTTGCTTTTTTTAATTCTGGAAACATTTTCCATGATAAACCAAGTAGGTTTAATCTTTCTGATAATTTCAGCAAAGGAGATGGTTAAATCAGCTCGTCCTTGTGTTTCGTCTCGTTTGCCTGCACTTGAAAAATCTTGACATGGCGGCCCACCAATAATTAGTTCAGGTGAATATTTTTTCAGTATACCTATGTCCTTCGTGTTAGATAAATCAAGATTAATAATAGGATGTGTAAAATTTTCTCTATATATGTTTATTGAAGGTTCCCAATTGTCAAAGCCTGCCACCACATCAAAACCAGCATTTTGAAAACCTAGCGATAGTCCACCGCAACCTGCAAATAAATCTATTGTTATCATATAAAATTAACTTAATTATCAAATAAATTTGGTGTATTCTGGATAATTCCGTCCAAACGTCTTTCAGGGCTTAATAAATGTTGACCTCCGCCAAGAACAATTTTCTTGATTTGGGATTTTAAAACACGAGGTTTTATTTGTTCTTGAGATTTTAAATAAGGATAAGTTACTCTGCCACTTACTGAAAAGGCTTTGTCGTTTTTTGTGTTATAAGAAAGTTCATCTATAATTTTTTTATGGTCTACAATGTTTTCTTTAGAATAGTCAGTTAACATTTTTGTTAGCCAGATTACTGAACGTACTTGCCTTGATATTTTACTTCTGTTTTTCTTAAGTTCTTTTTTTGCGACATTAAAGAATAGTCGAGTAAATGCAAAATCACTCCAAATAAATATATCCAAACAATTGTCAGCGAATACTGCTGATTTGCCTTTTGTTTTCCATAGAGGTTGCATTATTAAAGGACTTTGACGATCGTCATCAATAGTTAGGAGATTATCCATTACTTTTATCATTTTCTTAAGATGCGGTAAAACATTTATCCCATCAGTCCAATCCTTAATTTTATAAAAGCAACTAAAATTGTTTTGTAGTAGGTTTTGTTCTTTTTCAAAAGCAGTAATTATACTAAGTGCCATGTAAACAATTGTGTCAGGTCTAACAACTATCTCGCTGCTATGTTGATTTTCTTCTCGTTCACATGTTGAATTATCAGGTAGTGCCGTCAGTTTAACTTCGATGCCTCTTAAGCATTTACTATTACTGGAGTTCATTGTTACGAGATCAATTCTTGGAAGATTGCCAATAACTAATTTTTGAAATGGTGCATAATCACGTTCAAACGCAAAATATAAATTATCAGAATTATAATTTTCACCGAAAAGTTTATTTGCGCTAATATAATCATGTTCTATTTTCAACTGTTTGTTAATTTTTATATATTTTAAATCCATGCTTTTGCTTGCCATAAAACAGGCCAGTGCGGCTGGAAAAGATGAATTGAATTGATTTTTCCCCCAATTTGTTTTTTTGGAAAAATCACGATTTGAATGCTTTATTCCAAATAAGGCCGGATTTAATTTTTTATTCATAGTTCTGTTGATTACGATCTAACTAACCTGTAACGTATTTAGTGTTTTTATAAAATAAAATAATTTTCGTAGCCTCGCGGAGAAAACACCATATTCCCCTTCCCGTCCTAACTAATGCGATTAAAAAGAAAAATTTATTTCCCCTCCCCTTTCACTAAAAAAGAAAAAGCAGATTGAGAAAAAGCATTAAATAAGAAAAAATTTATGTCGCACAACTCGTCGTAAGACGAGCAAAACCCCCTATCCACATCAAATTTGGTACATTATACGAAATTTGATATAATTTAATAAGGGAAACAATTACAAACATTATACCAAATCACATCAAATATGCAAAACGAACTACAAAAAATAGAAGACGAACTAAAAATGCGCCATTATAGCCCAAAAACAATCAAAGCTTACCAGAATGGAGCTCGGAAATACTTTGAATACAAAGGAGCAGACTTCCAGACACTTAACGAAGAAAATATCAAACAGTTCCTACTCTCCTGCCAAGAAAAAGGAGAATCATCAGAAACCCAAAACCTAAGCCTTAACGCAATCAAATTTTACTATAGAAACATTCTAAAAAATCACCAAAAACTAGATATCCGATGCGCGAGAAAAAACAAAAAACTACCAGTAGTACTATCAAGATCCGAAATAGAACAACTCATCAACTCAACAATCAACTCAAAACACAAACTAATGCTCTCACTCACCTACTCCTCCGGAATGCGCGTCAGCGAAACCGTAAAACTAAAAGTAGGAGACCTCAACCTCAACGAACTAACAATCCATATCAAACAAGCCAAAGGTAACAAAGACAGAATCAGTATACTATCAGAAAAACTGGTGAACGACTTAAGAAATATGATTGCCGGACGAACAAGAGATGAGTATGTCTTCGAAAGCGAAAGAGGCGGTCGCCTGACAGAGAGAACAGCCCAAAAAGTGTTCGAAAACGCACTAAAAAAAGCAGAAATAAAAAAACAAGCCACTTTTCATAGCCTGCGCCACTCCTTCGCCACCCATCTACTCGAAAACGGCACCGACGTCCGATACGTCCAAGAACTCCTCGGCCATCAAAACATTCGAACAACTCAGAGATATACTCAAGTTACTAATCCAATGTTGAAGAATATTAAAAGCCCACTGTAAAGTGGGCTATCTCTTTTAGCAATAGTTAGTGAACTATCACCCAACAATTTAATACTTTTCTACACACTCATCACAAAGAACAGTCCCAAGCTGATTATCCAGAATAAATTGCATCGCTTTAGAACCATTCAGCTCCGGCAAAGTTCCATTTTCACGATCACTTAACAAAATCTTAAAAGCTCCCGAACGACAACAACCAAATTGCTCACATGTTAGTGGTCCCCAAGCTTCTCCAATCGTAAATATTCTCATCTTCCCCTCCTGTATTGTAAACTTACTATTTCTCAAATAACCACTCGACTTGCATCCTCACCCCGGTCACCGACCATGAGCGAGCATAGCGAGTCGAATGGCGGTGAGAGTGGGATTTGAACCCACGGTAGGTTGCCCTACACACGCTTTCCAAGCGTGCGCCTTAAACCGCTCAGCCATCTCACCATAATAACTACAAAATACCACAACTTAACTAAAAAATCAAAAACCTCAGCAAATTTGCTAAGGTATCGTAATTTATTCCCCAAATTTCCCTTCTGCTTTTGCCTTCTCAATAATTTCCTGTACCAGGACAAATTCCTCCTGATATTTCTTTATAAAAACGGCAATCGGATTATTTGGATCTTTCAGATCCTCTTCTGTCCATTTATTAGCAAAATCAACAATCTTCTGCATCTCTTCTACTGCCTCTTCTGGTGTCTTGAAAATCGCCGGAGTACTAACTAAGGTCTTATATCTATGCCCAGGTCCTCTAGTAATCCACCCAGCATACATTCCCCGAAGAGTATCCGGACCACCAAAAGTAACTTCAATATCATCAGGATTTCCAGCAATTTCCCAAAGAGTTATTCTATTTAGCATCATAACCTCCTATTTTATGTCCAGTTACTCCTTCAACTCAACTACATTATCATAAACTCACCAAACAATCAAAAAAGTCTCGCCTCAGCAGGACTTTTTCAATATCTTTCTACCTTAATCTTTTTACTTGAATCTCTCTCACTTCTTCAACTTCTCATAAAACCCCTTATACCCTTTCGAATCATCCTTTATTCTCGCAACAATCTCATCAGCCTTATCTTCATCATTTTCCCCCTGAAACACAGCCGATGCCAACTGAACTAAACACCTTGAAACCTCAGACTCATCTTTTATCTTCTCAGCATACAAAACAGCCCCGTCCACGTCTTTAGTCTCATCATAAATCAGATTTGCCAATCGAAAAAGCGCCAATTCTTTCAATTGAGTCTCTTCCATCCCATCAATCTTCTCCTTCACAACTTTCTGACCTTCCTCACCACTTTTAAATAACTCAATAGTAACAGTACCATGCGCCACCTTAAAGTCATCAGACTTATCAAAGTCCGCCTTCAATTTATTAAAAACTTCATCTACATTTGTTGGTTGTTCCATATTTATATTGATTAATTATAAACATTATACCACTTTTTATTCCTTTAATCTTGAACTTTCACTTCCCAATCGAGTCAGAACGCAAGATTTTGCGTTCCTACAAATAACCCTTTCAACTTTAATCTTTCTCGTAGACCCTGTCCTCGACTCTGAGGGACGAGCCCTCATCGCTCGGACTCGTAGAGAACGACCAACGGAAGTCGAAGGGCCCATTCAATCCACCCGAACCTCCAAATCCCCATCCCCATCAACCCATATCACAAGCCCCCCCTCCCCAATCGCCCTATTCAACTCTTCTTTTTTAATACTAAGATTCCCATCCTGATCAAAAGAGGCCGGCAATGAATCATCAGCCAAAACACCCGCGTCCCCCGTAACCTCCCAAGGCTCATACGTAACCTGAATCCGAGCAGCAAAAAATGGCTCCAAAAAAGCCCTAAAAGCATCCTCTTTCTGATACACACTCTCCTCATCCACATCATCCATTACCTCCACAACTTTCCCGTCCCGAACCTTAACCTTCAACTCAATATCAGCAAACTCCACAAATTTTTCACCTTTCTTCACGAGCAAATCCAACGTCTTAACTTCCAAATTTTCAATTTCTGATTCCATAGAGAGATATTTATTACTATTTATCGCTAAGCACATTAAACTTCATTTCAAAACGATCATAATCATCCTTATCATCTTTATCAGCTTCGTGTTTTTCAATTACAATCTTTTTATTTTTGATAGCTACATTTATTTCATCTTTTTTAATATAAACCCAACTCTCTTCAGATCTATCATCGATCTCATAATTAATGTTTTCGTCAATTCTTATTCCAATTTGCACAAAAGGTTTTAAAAATGCAAAAATATCCTCTTTCCCATAGCCTATGATATCATCTCTTTCCAAATCCGCTAATACTTCAACAACTTCTCCATTCTGTATTTTAACTTTCAACTCAACATCAGGAAAATCAACCACTTCACCATCTACTACAACAAGAACCTCTAATTCTTCTTCTTTTATCTCCTCCACCTTAGATTCTTCTTCCACTTTAGGCTTCTCAGTTGTTGGCGCCTCTTCTCTTAGATTATTTGTTGGATCAAATTTATTTTCTGTCATACAATTCACTTATATATATTAATTATATATATATATTACCACATTTTTCACCAAAAACAAAAAAGCCCCGCTCTCACAGGACTTTTTCTATATAATTTTCTTCTTTTCTACACTTTCCTATTTTCTAACCCCTAACCTGTCATACGTAGCTTACGTTAGTAAAAGCGTAGTATGATTACTAATTGCTACTACTTCAAAGAATCAATAATCTGTTGAAAATTCTCAAACGGTAATGCACCACTAACTAACTGTCCATTGATAAACGTTGCAGGTGTTCCATCAACTCCAGCAGCGCCTCCACCAGCTTGTTCTTGCTGTACTACAGTAGCATACTTACCATCATCAAGACATGTATTAAACTTTGATGCATTTAGTCCTACACTCTTCGCAGCGCTCTTGAAAGCAGCTACACTCATTGTTCCTGCAGTATTTAGGTCAAACATCTTATCACTTAGATCATAAGCCTTGTCCCCGTCTTGTTCAGCAGCACATTCAAACGCCTCTGCAGCTTTTTGTGCATTTGCGTGAAATGATAATGGGAAATGTCGAAGTACATACTTAATATCATTCCCATAAGTTGAAATAATCTGCTTCATTGTATCATGATGTCGCGCGCAGTATGGACACTCAAAATCAGTATACTCAACGATCACAACCTTAGCATTCTTCCCACCAAGATATGGTTCATCATCAGCTACAGCCGCAAGTTGCGCCGCAGGAGGAGGTGTATTTGTGTCCGTAGGCACAGCAACAGTGTCCCCAGCATTAACAGCCAAATTCGACTCATTATCATCACTAAACACAGCACCAAGCATTGCTATAAACCCTATCAATGAGATTACCGCCATTCCCAAGAATAACCCCATCAAAAAACTCATCTTATTTGTTTTACCTTCCATAGAATATTATACGGATATACAGATGAATACGAATTATACGGATCTGTCAAAAATCCTCATAATCCCTATTACAAATCCTCAAATCCTTAACTTATTTAATTATTATTTTACTACATTCTAATTCTTACTTTTTTATATCCCTACAATCCCTAAAGTAAATCCCTACATCCCTAACCTATCACAAAGATAACATTATTCTCCGCCGCCATCTTCCCCAACTTCAACCTCTCTTCATTACTTGTATACATCGTATATAGTTTATCATCTTTTTTAATCCTTTGTCCATAGCGCACATGTGTATGAATTCCTGAATACTTATCAGTGGGCGCACCCAGATTCATACATACCTCATTTATGTTCTTATTATCAACAAAAGTAATTTTTCCGCTCTTTTTAGCATGAATTTCATATTTAAACACCTCTTTCATCACTTCCTCCGAATTTATATCTTTTTGCCCCTTCTGAGCTACGATTATCTGATTCAATTTCTTCCACGCCTCACCATTCTTCACCTGCTCCTTTGCAATTTTCATTCCATTGCCCTTCTTGCAGTACCCCTTCAACTCCAAAATCGTCCCTGCAAGCATGCAAGCCTTATTCTCGAGATCAAGTGACCTAAACTTGTGCTGTTGCAACACACGAAGCACCTCACGAGATTCCAAAGCCGGTCCAATCCCACGTCCAATTGGTTCTTTTGCAGGAGTTTTAACAACTTTGACTTTCATCTTGAACTTCTTCCCAAGTGACACAAATTTCTGTTCAATATCATTAGCCAACTTCATTGTCGGAACCTTACAGCTCTTCCCAACTGGAATATCAATTACTAAATAATCTACCCCAGTCGCCACCTTCTTCGCCATTATACTAACAATCATCTTATCATAAGATTCGAGAGACAAAGGCTTTGAAACTTTTATAATCTTATCATCGGCAGGAGCCATTCGCAAACCTCCTCCCCAAACAAGACATGCATTTGTTTTCTTAATGATCTTCTTAATATCTTCCAAATTGAAACTTACTTTACATAAAACTTCCATCGCATCCGCCGTTCCCGCAGGTGAAGTTATAGCTCGAGATGATGTTTTTGGCATTATCAACCCAAGCGAAGCAATAATTGAAGTTATAATCGGCGTACTTCTATTTCCAGCGAGGCCTCCCACACTATGCTTATCAACAACCTTTTTTCTCAAATTAAATTTCTCCCCAGTCTCAGCCATTGCCTTTGCCACATAATACAACTCATCATCAGTGTACGGAGCCACAAACCCAGATGCCGCGTAATAAGTAGTCTCAATCTGACTAAATTTCCCATCACTAATATCTTTTATTAATGCATAAAACTCCTTATAATTACACGCCTGCCCAAGCATCTTCTTTTTCAATGTCTCAACCGAAAGAGGTCTCCCCTCAAGAGAAACTGTCGCCACATCCCCATTTTTCACTTCTCTCCGTTTCCAAACTTTCTCAAAAAGCCCAATCTCTCCAGATTTCACAATCCGACTCGAAGTATCCACGTTTGCATAAACAATTTTGCTTTTTCCATACTTTAGCGAAACCTTATCCCCTGGATGTATTCCAAGATGCTCTGCTTCTTTCGTATTCAGCACCACATTATTCCCAATTCCCGCTGCAATATCAAGTCTTTTTGATTTTAGAAAATATGACATAATTTTTAAAAATTACAAATAACAAGCATCAAATTACAAACAAATTCCAATTTCCAACCTGTCCTACGTGGCTCTGTAAAACTAGAGCGTAGTAGGAGCTCCAAATCACAAACCTGAATCCAATATTTGCGATTTTGCTTATCTTTCTTTGAAATTTGCTTTTTGTTATTTGATTTTTCCTTGTATTTTGTTATTTGCTATTTGTTATTTGTTTGAATTTTGTTTTTTGGAATTTGGAAATTACCGCTCTTAAACCGTCCGTCTAACTCCACTGACTCAGAGCGGTCGCTAATTCCTCATGCTTAACAGCGTACTCCGCCAAACTATGCCCCTTCGCTAACGCATTCTTCGCCTGCGCACAAGCCCTCGCCCCAGCGCCAGACCCTTCACTATGCCCATGAACTCCACCACCAAAATTAGCAATCAAATCAGTGCCCAAAATTTCAACGAGTTCTGTTAACAAAAACGGATGCAACCCACCAGAAGCGATTGGCAACACAGGTTTCAACTTCCCAAACTTACTTCTCAAAAACTCATTCGTCTCAATTACAATGTCCGCCGTCCCATCCATTTTACCAACAACAGTCCCTGTATGCAACTGATCAATTCCAACTAGCCTTGCCAATTTCGCAAGCACAAGAAAACTCATCCCATGTTTTTCACTCCTGGTAAACATACTATGCCCAGCTCTATGTCCATGTATAATTAATCCCAAATTCTGATTTCGAATAAACTGCACCGCACCTAACCCTGCCGCTACAATATCAATCATAACAACCCGTCCACCATGTTTCTTTACTAGTTTCGCCCGCCTCAACATCTCCTCCGGCTCAGCAGTAATATTACAAGTATACAACTTAATTTTCCCAGTCTCCCGCTCAACTTTCTTTCGCATTGCAAGAACTCTCTTCACCCTCTCATCAAAATTATTAAAATTCATCGACGTCAAATTCTCATCATCTTTCACAAGATCAATTCCATTCTTCCAAATCTCATAAGACAGTTCTGCCTGCTCCTTTGGACTCAAACCAACCTTTGGCTTAATAATCGACCCAAGTATCAACTTATTTCTATTTTTAAGTATTTTCCTAATCCCATTCACCCCAAACTCCGGCCCCTTAAAACTATTTATGTACTTATCCGGAAACTCAACATCAACAAGCCTCAAATTCTTTATCATCTTCATCGAAAAAATATTCCCCCCAACACTCGACAAAAATTGAGGCACACTCCCAAGCTCAAAAAGCTCAATCGGATACGCGATCTTAATTATCTTTTTAATTCTGTTCAAATAAAAAACTTTCGCACCTAACTTTTTAGCCGTATTAGGTTTCAGCGTAGACAACTCAGTCCACGACCCAATAGAACTCTCACCAGCCACCGCTGCTGCCGCTGTTTTATAATCCCCATTCGCCTCCAAATAAAAAGTTACTACTAAATCCTTCTTCATGTTTGGTCTGTACTTTGTGTTTATAAATCCTGTCATAATATTTGTTTTATTAATCTAATAAATCAACTTGTTTGTTATCTAAATAATTTTTATTTGTCGATACTTTTTTACCACTTTTCTTTTCAAGCTCTACTCTTGCATTCCCAGCTACCTCGCCTCCTTTTTTAGCCACTTTTTTATTCTCAATAAATCCTTGAGGGTCTTTATTCCTAGCAATTTCTGTTGTCGAAGCTTCTCCTAACATCGAAAATATCAACTCAAGATCATTCATATGATCGCGTAAATTTTCTCTTTCTAACCCTTTCAACTTTTTATATTCGCTTGGAGTTACTCCAAACGCAGCTTTTGATATTTCAGCTGTTAAGATAGCATATTCTCTGTCTTCTTTAATTCCCCTATTATCCCATTCATCTGTTAACTCTTCGCGAATCGCAATACTCCTCATTCTTTTCTCTATCCACGAATCAGGATAACCTTTCGCTTTGTAGATAGCTCTTGCTCTCTTTGAAGCCAACTCAGGATCCTCAATCTCCTTAACCCTCTCATAACCCACCTTTGCAAGCCACATCTTAAAAGGTTCCGCTTTAGGTGATGGAATTGATTGAATAATTCTAAATATACCCTTTGTATTAGCACAATTCATTTTTTGCTTGCCACCTTTTGTTAATATGTCAAGGGTATGTACAATTTGTACCCACCCTTTATCAAGTTCTGAATCACGACTTTTCATTCTTTGTAAATACTGCTTAGCATCAGTTGAATCAATTAATGCTAAAACTACATCTTCAACAACGAACCACCATTCATTATTAAAAATTGTCTTTCTAATTTTCTTTCCTTTGAAAATCGCTATTTTTTTTGAATTATCATCTATTTTATCCATGTATACTGGTTTTTAATTTTTTTATACAAATCTTTTGGCTTCACCACCCCAAACTCACAAATATACCCAGTAATAAACTCAGCCGGAACTCGATCAAACGCCGGATTATAAATTTTAAGTCCTTTTGGCGCTCGATTCCAAACTTCTCGCGCATTTCTCTGTTCTATTTTTATCGCCTTAAGATTCTTAGCATCTTCATTAATCTTTAGCGACTGAGTAGCAATATAAACAGGAATTTTATTTAAAAACGCAGTCATCGCCAACCCAAAACTTCCAACCTTATTCACACAAGATCCATCTCGCGAAATAGCATCACACCCAATGATTAACTTATCAATCTCAAATGCCTTCCCACTCACCTTACTTATCAAATAAGCCGCACTACTATCCACAACTAAAGTGTCTTTTATCCTAAATTTAGCCAATTCTCGAGCCGTTTTATGTCCCTGATAAAGTGGCCTAGTCTCAGTCTGAAAAACCTCAAACCGCTTCTTATTACTCTTCGCACCACGCAATACTTTAATAACAGACGAACTATGACAATGAGTAAAAACCTTATCCCCAAACTTAATCAACTTCTCCCCATTCTTCGTTATCTTCTTATCATTTTTCTCAACCAAACTAAAGAAATACTCAACCGAATCTTTCACCACCTTTTTCAATTCCTTTACATCCTTACTTTTATTCTTCTTCAACTGAAAATTCACAAACTCAAACACATTCTCCGCCATCGGCTCAGTCGCCCGAGCAGTTAACAAATACTTCCCAACTTCTCGAATTTCTTTTTTAAATTTCACCGCTGTTTTATATTCCGATTTCGAACTCGCAATTTTCAACCCACGTCCAACAGCAAGCGCAATATTTGTCGCCCCCTGAATCTTTATTGACTTAATGTCCTTAAAGATTTTTGTTACTTGTTTTTTCATATTTTTTTATTAAGCTGCTTTTGATTGAGCTGTTAATTCTTCATATTCCTCTCCTGAAATACGCTCCCATTCAAGGGGAAATATTGAAATCACTTTTTGTTTTTCTTCATCAAAATTAATTGAAATATCCTTGACTCTCCATCGTCTATCAAGCCCCAACGTGCCTCTAGCACTACTTTCCACTTCCTCATGCATTTCCGCAACCTGATTCATGATTTTTTTTATTTTTCTTTTTCTTAATTTTAATTTATTTTCTAAATAATAAATAAACAATGAACTTGCCATACCTTTATTCAAATCAGCCATCGTATAACTTGTATATTCTTTTCCCCTAGGGATAACAACACCAATCGGCTCGACTTCTGACTCATTCTTCTTCTGTGAAGCCATCAATATTGAAAAATTATTTTCAACATCATGATTATCTTCCCCGTAGTTAAATTTAACTGTAAGCACTTCATTATTCTCTAACTCTAATAAATAAGTTCCTGTCTGATCATCACTTTTTGAATAAGTACCATAATTTTCTATGTACCGAAGAGGATCATCGAAAAACTCTTCTGGCAAAACATCCAATTTATTTTTATTAACTTTTATATCACAATCATGACTGCGAAAATTCAAAACACCCGTCTTTTCCCGATGTAATTTATCTTTTATCCAATAATGACGCGCTATAGATTGCTTTATCATAGCATACCAAAATTGTTGTTCTGGTTTTTTCGGTTCAGCAATATGTTTTAATTTACCATCTTCCTTATCATAATACATACCTTCTGCTGTTTTTTCATCTTTAGGATGTCTTTCAATTACCTCAACAAGTCCTTTACGCTCATTTCTTTTTACACCACGAAGTAATCTTCGATCATCTTCTGCTGAGATAAGTCTTATTCTTTCAGATACATCGTCCCCAGTGTAACCCATTATTTTTAATATCTGTTCGGGTATACTGCCTACATAACCCGTATCAAAAAACATAGGATCAGCTTCAGTGCTCATTATTTCTTGGTTAATATACAGTTCCTTCATTGCATGTGGCAAACAGTCTCGAAAATAACTGGGGTAAACAAAGTATTTTGGATTAATTTTCAGTAAATCACCTTCTGCTTGCATCTGTTTTTTTTCTTCATTTGTTAAATTGCTCAATCTAGCAGCATGTTGAGCTCGTCTACCCAGATAAGCATAGATACCATCTCGCCCCAAATAGACTTCCTGAGGTTTTCTGCCTTGTTCTCTCATATCATCAAATTCATCATATAACAAATCATATGAAGGAATATCAGTTGAATATACGCCTATATATTCTTCATACCCCTGGCTCATCACTGAAATTAAATCACTAAAACCCCTTATTTCAATATATTCTAAATATTTTGACAAACCCATATCATATTCAAGGCTTCTTTGGACTAAATAGCGCGAAACAAAGGCTTTCAGATTATCCCTAATATTATTCATCTTTACTAAGTTCCTGATCTCATCAGTCCGTGCCAACTCGTGTTGTGTTAAAACCGCTTTATCCTCTAATGGAATATTATTATCCATCTCAATCATCACTAAAAATCCTTCATAAGATGATTCTATAATTGTATTTAGTTTTTCAATTCTCTCTTTATCAGTTTGATCAAACACGTTACCTAGAATCTGTACATCAGCACGACCCTGGAGCACTTTCCTCAATCTATCAGAAACCTCCACAATTTCTGCTGGGTTTTTATCATAAGGGTTTTCACCAAACACACCATCACTTGTATTAATACTTTTTTCTATTATAGTCTGCTCAGCAAGATCAACCAGATCCTCAAGCTCGGGCAAATTTAGTAAATAATCATATCCTTCCATTTTATTTTTTGCTATAATTGTAAATTTCATTGCAACATCAAAATGAGAAAGACAAGCTTTCATATTTGCAATAAAACTAGGCTCGTTTCCAAATAATTCTGCATTATCAAAAAATAATTTTGAAATTGGTGAAGAGCTTCTATTTAGTGACATCACACTCTTTCGAACCATTTTTACAGTTTTAGGAAAAGTTTTTTCGTAAATACCAACTCCTCTCACATTGATCATTTTCAAAAAATCAATACATTCACGACTATCAAGAGCCATGTTATCAACATGCTCCACAATTAATTCGTCTATATCATGATCAAAAAATTTATGATGCTCACTATTAGCATCTATTGATTCAATTAATGCAAGAAATTTCCCACCTGCTAAATATGAAATAATAATATCCTTTTGATCATTTTTGTCTTTGGATTCTAAATTGGACAAATATGCTACTACTGTTTCACCATAACCAGTTTTTGCTAGCTTCTTAGCTGTTGGCATACTGATACATTCAAAATCATAAATTCTTTCAACAACAGCATGTGCATATCCATTATTACATAAATCGTCAGCTAATTCCTTTGGATGAGCTTCTATAAATGCATCCAAATAGTTACCAAGCGAAGAATATTCATTTTTATCCATTAAAGCTCTTAATATTTCATTAGTTAAATTTTTATATTTATGTAAATTTTGCGCTAGGAATTCCAATCGACCAGTATTTAAATAATTATTCGCAATATACATGTAATCAATCTCGCCATTTATCAATTCGGGTGATAAACAATTCGAAACAGAATCACTTCCACTCGTAGCCTCATGATCAAGTAAAATTTTTATTTCATTCATTGTTAACGATCTAAATTTACCTAAATTAATTCCGACATCATCGAGTAGTTCATTTTCTTGAGCCTTAGTGAAAACATAAGGATGAAAAATACTTGGCACACTCTCCATGTGAGTTATCAATGATCCTAGCTGCCCCTTATCTATTATCATATCAATTACTTCTTGAGTAATTAGGCTTTCTTGTTCCTCTTTTTCAACAGAACCTACATTAACTAATTTAGCTCCTACCTGAGAATTTTCCTCTGATTGCACTTTCGATATTTCTTTTTCAAACTCACCAATATTTAATAAAAATATATCAACCTGTCCTTCATTAATTAACTGCTCCATAACGTCTCCATGATTCAAACCAGAAAATTTATCTAAATTTTTCAATACAAATATGCTTTTTTTCGCCTTTATCATCTCAAGTGCTAAATCAGCAGTTAAGAAAGGTTTTAAATCAATATGATTTGATACTGTTGGAGCACAATTTTCATACAAAAGTTCCATTATGATTTTACGTTGATCTTTAACTTTAAACTCTGGTAAACATTCTGTAATATAACCAATTTTATCATAATCGTAAGTACCAGTTTCGAGTAACTTCACAATTAACTCTGCTTTATTACAGCTAAATGCATCTAAGTAATTATAAATCCTCATCTTTTCTGCCCCCATTGCTCGCGTCATTATTATTTCAGCAACTTCAAAATGGTGTTGCGGTTCAATATAATCTAAATGCTGCAAAAGACCTCGAACATTACTATTACGAGCCAATATTTTTACAGTTTCTAAACCTATAGAATCAAAACAAAATTCTCCAAAACATATCTTTCCATACTGATCCTTTGAAATTTCAAGGTTAAGATCCGATTTCGTTGTTAAATCTCGAGCAACATGTTTTTGTATCAAATCCTGAGATTTCAAATCTTCCTCTGTTTTTGCAATTAAATTTTTCAGAGAATAACGATCCTCTTCATACATTTCATCAAGATCATCATACAAACGAGCCTGAAATAATAAATTAACTGATTCAATATCAAAATCATCAAAACGATCTGCAATTAAATGGTAATTTTGTCTAAAAAATGATCTTTTCTGATATTTATCCATTTTTTCTACATTAACCTTATCAACATTATCAATTTCACTGCGACTGTCCTCATCCTCTTTCTCTTGTTCTCCGAAATAATATTTTACAAAATCAGTCCCAGATAAACTAGGAAACTTTTCAGGATGACGATATACAACATCAAAATACCCTTCTTCTATAATATTTTTCGCTAACTTCTCATCTAGTGGAGAAAAAGAATTAATACCTTGCAATAACCAATGAACATTATTATTGTAGTAATACCACGCTGTATTATTATTTAAATTTTCTATTTCATTAAAAATATGTGCGGTTAATGTATCTCGATCTTTTTCATTTCTAAGTAAATCGACTGCAAAAGCATCGATTGAATACCCATCAAATTTATCCAAATTATCAAATATTTTTTCATAATCATACCAAGCCTTTGATTTATCTATCAAAAAACTCGCTAATTGAGGATGAAATTCCTGACTAAACATTTCAATATTTTCAATAATTACTCCCAAACCACTTGGAAAACACTCATCCAATAACTTAACTGTTTTTATATCCTTAATCTTAAATTTACTTTCTGCTAATATCTCAAGAATTTCATTCTTTTTAACCTCATACTGTGGCGACCAAGCTGAATTTGGCTTTTTAGCAAATTTAGTAAATTTTTTTAATAATTTACCAAAATCTTTTTCTTGTTTTGAAATTTTATTTTTTTCAGGATCCTCGATTGTTAAATAATTTAATAATTCCGACATAATATGTTATTTTTCTAAATTTGTTAAAAAAGTGGTAAAATCATGACGAATTTCATTTTTTCGTTTTAATACTAATTCCATAAAGTCTTCTTTGCTTATTCGTGAATCTTCACTGCTATTGATTAATTCAAATCTAAAAATAGCATAAGACTCTAACATATCAAAATATTCCTCGTCACCTATAGATTCTACTTGTTTTATGACATTTTCAATTTCTTGCTTTGCTTGAGACATTGTCAATTCAGTTTTCCCTTTTACAATCGCTTTCCACACAGAATTGTAAATTGGCATATAATAAAAATTATTTTTGCCATTATACCTCTCATTAGGATCGTAATCAACCGATAATTTTTCATTTGACGTTCCTATATATTTAAATGCTTGTGCTTTATCAATACAGATTAAACCATCACCTTTTTTCTCCAAAAAATGACCGGGATGAGCATCGTGATTTGATACAAGCCAATCAAGAACATGCTCTCGAACAATTAAAATCAAATCCTGTTTACTGATATTTTCAGAAAAATTATCTTCTGAATTAATCTGAGCTTGTTTAACATTTTCCCAAAAAGATCCCTCACTTTCTTCCCATTTCACAAAAGAATACGGCTCATCATCAATGACACCAATTTGAGCATCCATAGTTGTCTCAAGCCCCAATCTACTTGATAATTTTGCTACTACAACATCAGCCAGAGCTCGATGCAAACGATCTTCAGGATATGATTTTGCCATCCAAACTTCCCCACGACCATCCTCATACTTTCTATGAGTTGTTCCATCCATACTTCCCCCATGAATACCCTGTCTATCCTCCAACGGTCGAAATCCCTTCATATCCGTAGCCAACCTCAAATAATTAATCAAAGGCATATACTCACCCTCCTGTAAATCTTCTTTCAATTTCTTCGCAAAGTCATTACTTCCTATTTCCAATTTTTCACTTTTTAATCCAAATTGTTCAATCATATACATTATCTTGTATTATAATTCATTTGTGATTTATATAATTCTATTTTTTATTTTTTATCTTTTATCTTCCTCACCCTCTCACTTTCATCAAACTCTCCCATTATTTTATCCTTCCTCTTCCCAATCTTACTCCTCACATTTTCCCCCTTAACTTCATACTCCTCTCCCTGAATCGGAACTTCAACTCTCCCCTTAAATTTTAACACATTATAAATATTATCCCTCATCACAGCACACTCAGTCTCTTCACCATGGACAACAAAAACATTTTGCAAATTCTCAATATTCTTCACATAATCAAGCAACTCAAGCTTATCAGCGTGAGCAGAAAACGAATTCATAATAACAACATCAGCCTTAAGCGGATAATACTCACCAAAAATCTTGATTTTTCTTCTTCCCTCAACAATTAACCGACCTCGCGTTCCTCTCGCCATAAATCCAATCACAAGAATCAAATTATTCTGATTTCCCATGTGATTTTTCAAATGATGCTTAATCCGACCAGCTTCACACATACCCGACGCTGAAATTATAATGCAAGATCCTTTGACACTATTTAACTTCTTTGATTCTTCTACTTTCTTTATATACTTAATACCTTCAAAATAAAATGGACTTTTCTTCTTATCAACAAAAGTTCGAAAAGTCTCCTCATCATAATAATCCTTAAATTTATCAAAAACTTTTGATATTTCCGTTGACAATGGACTATCCACAAATATAGGAATCTGCGGAATCCTCTTCTGATCAATTAATTCATGCAAAACGTATACAAACTCCTGAGTTCGCTCAAAACTAAACCCAGGCACAATAATCTTCCCTTTCCGAGCCACCACATCATTCACAAGCATCGCAAGATCATCATGAACAGTCGAGAAATCATCATGCAGATGACTTGCATAAGTACTTTCCGTAATTAATGTATCAGACTCCTTCACCTGATAAGGATCATTCACAATCGGCACATATTTCTGTCCCAAATCACCTGTGAATGTTAATCTCTTATACTCATTATCTTCCTTGTAATCAATCACAACAATAGCAGACCCAAGCACATGTCCAGCATCATAAAATGTCACCCAGATCCCCTCATCAAGCTTAAATTTCTGAGTATATTCATGACTTTTGAATAATGTAATCGCTTTCACCACATCTTTATCAGTATAGAGCGGCTCAACACCCTCACCCTCGAATTTTTTGTTAATATAAAACGCATCTTGCATCTGAATATACGCACTATCCTGAAGAAGTACATTTGCCAACTCCTTCGTCGCCTTCGTACAGTAAATCTCACCAGTAAACCCTCGCTTAACAAGCAACGGAATTCTCCCAGCATGATCAATATGAGCATGCGACAACAAAACATAATCAATATCCTTTGGATCATACAACAACTCCTGATTTTTCAACTTTGCCTTCTTTCTTCCTCCTCCCTGAAAAAGCCCACAATCTAGCAGTATCTTCTTCCCATTAATAACAAGCAAATGATTAGATCCAGTCACATTTCTCGCTGCCCCACAAAATTTTATTTTCATATATTAATATTCTCCCCACTAACCGAGGATTCGAATCCTCGGTTAGTGGGTTACTTAAAGTTACTTTGAGTTACTTATTACCCAATTATAACATAAAATAAGATCAAATTAAACAAAAAAAAGGCCGCGTACTCTTGAGTACGCGGCGTATTACTAGTCGTCTGAATAATTGTAAATTGACTGAAGGCATTTAGTCCACGTTGTAAATGCGGATAAATTGGCGCCGTGCCTTACCTCAACTTAGGGAAAATTCATCTTACTAGCTACCCACAAGCAATCTTGCGCTCTATGAGAGCTTACTGATATCACTGATGCGTATCAGGTTCTTTCACTTGTGGGAATTAACTACATTTAATCAAATTCCATCCATCTTGTCAAGTCCCCAAAAAAAATTCCGCAGCACACTTGGGCTACTGCGGAATCCAGAGGCTCAAGGTAAAGAGGTTCCTATCTCTTGACCTGAGTCGAGCTCTGAGCTGATTGACTAACATGATGTTGATCATAGATGCGATATCAACCAGCATATCAGCCCTGCAAGGTAGGAGGGGAAGCCAAAACTTGCAGCGCCAAATTCACATCTATAATATATTATAACATTTTTATTTCTTTGTCAAGCATAAATACCTGCTTTTTAGTCCAAAAATCCACTCATCTGTAATTTAACTAATTTTGCATAAATTCCACGCTTTCGAATCAATCCTTTATGCGTTCCAACTTCTAGTACCCTACCTTTTTCAATTACAATAATCTTATCAGCATTTTTCACAGTTGAGAGCCTATGAGCTATCACAATTGTTGTTCTATCCTTAATAACCTTATTTATCGCGTCCTGAATCAACTTCTCAGACTCAGCATCAAGACTACTGGTAGCCTCATCAAATACTAGTATCTTTGGATTCACAAGAACCGCCCTAGCAATCCCAACTCTTTGCTTTTGTCCACCAGATAACTTTATTCCTCGCTCACCAACAACAGTATTATAACCCTTTTTAAAATTTTCAATAAATTCATGAGCATTTGCAATCTTTGCAGCTTTTTTTATATCAACTAATTTTGAATTTGGTCGTCCATAAGCAATATTCTCTTTCACCGAACTATTAAATATATCAATATCTTGATCTACAATCGCCAATTGCTCACGATAGTTACCCAAGTCCAAATCCTTAATATTTTCATCATCAATAAGTATTCTACCCCCTGTCACATCAAAATATCTGTATAACAACTTTGCAATCGTTGTCTTTCCACCACCAGATGGACCAACCAGAGCTACTACCTCACCAGGTTTAATAGTAAAATTCACATTCTTAAGCACTTTCCCTTCACCATAATCAAAATTCACATTCTTAAATTCAATTTCTCCTTTTAACTCCTGTTTAATACCCTCTTCTTTCACTTCAATCTCTGCATCACTATCTAGAATTTCATTCACTCGCTCAACACCAACTTTTGCTTCCATAACATGATCAACAATCCTAGACAAACTATACAAAGAAAAATAACAATAATTTGAAATATTAATAAAAATCACAAGAGTTCCGGGTGTCATTTCATAATTATACACGAGATATGCTCCATAAATTATTATCAAAACATTACCAATCGCGATCAAATTATTCCGCCAAAAATTAGAACTAAACAACAACCTTATATATATAAATTGATTTTTGATAATTCCAACTATTCCTCTTTTTACAGCCCTTTTTTCTTTTACCTCTTGAACATACGATTGAACAGTCTTCACATTAAAGATTGCTTGTCCAAATTGACCATGCATACGCTCATATCCTTTCCAAATCTTCTTTCTCCGTGGATAAGCACGTGTATTCATTCTAAATGTTGAATACAAAAACACAGGAATTATTATCATGAAAGTCAATCCAAGCCTATAATCAAGAAACATCAAAAATATTGAACTAGCAATAACACGAACAACAGTAGGAGCTACATCCCACAACATTCTATCAATTATAGTTCGAATACTTTCCGTACCATTACCAATCTTCCTCAATTTAGCTCCTGTATTTTCCTTCTCATGATACCCAAGCGACAACGCCATCAATTTCCGAAATACCCGCAAACTAATCGAATGATAAATTCTAACTATAACCTTCACAATAACTATCTGATTCAAGTAATTCACAATACTCTGAACAAAATAGATCAAACTCATTATTACAACCAAATAAATCAATCTTTCAAATCCCTGTTCACGATCAATCTCAAAGAAAAAATCAATCACATCCCGAAACATGTAATGCCCTGCAATTTCAAGCAACTCAACCACCAAAATAAACAAAAAAGCGTACAAAAAGAACTTCTTGTACTTTCCCGACAATTTAATAATTTTCCGCAACACAATAACAAGATTTGTAAAAACCTTGTACTTTTTATTCTTTTTTATTTTTTTATTTTTTTTCATTCTGCGACCTTCGTAGCTTCAAGAGCAAAGAAGGTTTTATTTTTCTTTATTATACACCATTTACGCATTTTTGTTCATTCTCACTTTTTCCATTACTCATTTCTTAATCGGCACAAACTCCACCTGATAAAAATTCTCTCCCATAACCTCTTCCTTCTTCCTTTCAATAACCTCATACCCCCATTGTCTAAACTCCTCTTTTCTATTCATTATCATCTTATATGACGTTACTTCACGCAGATTCGTTACAATAGACATTTTACTGAGTTTGGGATCGCCCATTATTTTCATCATAAAATTAGTAAATAGTTCACGACCAACTCCTTTCCCCTGAGCTTCCGGATCAACCACCGTCTCATGAGAATAAATCTTCCTTTTCTCTCCGTCACTATGATCTCTCACAATAAAACCAAGAGCATAACCATCCAGATTACCTGTTTTCTCGTCAAAATGCCCAATAGTCAATTTTGTTGTGCCTTCCTTCTCGGCCTGAATATGCGAAGCTATTAATATATTCTGTGTATCAGCAATATCATTAACATTTTCGCCGTCACGATGATCTCCCTTTGTATAAGCTTTTTCCTGCAAATAAGCACACGGCAAAGTATCTTCCCAACTGATCTCCTCAACTCCACTATGGCTTGCAACTTTCTTTTGCTCATCTTCCTCTAGCAATTCAAAAGAAGTCTCACTTCTATTATCATTATAAGATGCATTCGCTTTCATAAAAAACTCATTTTCAACCCTTTTTAAATGTTTCAAATACTCAGTATAATTATCTCCGATAATAACCTTGTCTCCCTTAAATCCTTTCATGTGTTCAGCGTAAGCTCTGAAAAAACCTCGATATATTTTTTCAATCTGTTTTTCATCAGAACTAATCAAATGTTGCACTAAATTTTGATGACCTTCAATATTATCACATGCCAACACCTCCGGTGAACTATAAAACTTTTCAATGAAATCTTCTCCTAACCTTTTAATCATCTGTCCAGGTCTGAGCTTGTCTGTTCTAAGTTTATGAAAACTCATTCCTTGTAAATGCTTATCTTTCATCAAAATACTCTGCAAAGCAATCCGAGCCTCACTCTCATCCTGATCAGGAGTTCGAAAACTAACGCTCAATGCCGAGCAACTTGGAAGAACCATGTATCCAGCACCATGCTTCCCATCGATAAAAGGCATGCAAGAATTTGTGTCATCTCCAACAGTCGCATATCTAGGATCATCATGAGACAAAACCTCAGTCGTTATAATAAGTTCCTTCAATTTAATTTTCCCTTTCACCATGTCAATAAAACGACTTGTTAATTCCCTCCGATGTTTTTCAGGCCAACTGGAAATATCTTTTATCTGTTTAACGCTCTCCATCCCATTTAACTTCATTTTCCCACCACGAACCATATAATTAATATCTTTCCACGGCGCATCAATATTGTGCAATATTTTTTTCCATAACGTAATCAAACTTTCTCTATCTGAAACAGTTTCAAATTCATGATCTTCTATTTTTTCCTTTCCCTTTGATTTTTTTTGTAATCTCTCCACAAAAGTCTTCGTATATTCCATTAAATCATCCGTATCAATAAATTCAAATACCATAAACAAATCCATCTCTTCTTTCATTTCTTTCGACATCAAAGCCTTTCTATCTTTCAAATGCTCCATCGCTACCCCGTCCAAATCATTTTGTATATTTTCAAGTAACTGCTTATACTTCATCTGTCTTTTACTTACCTTGTCAGCGACAAAATACGACTGCTCAAACTTAAATGGCTTAAACGGACACAACTTATCGATATTTCCGTTTACAATAGAGTCACGTACATCCTCCGCTCCCAGGTCAATTGTCACGTCCGCACCGTCTCCTAATTCATAAAAATTAGACGCTTTATATCTCTCATGTCTACTTTCACTTGCAAAATTCGCCGTTCTCTCAAAATACACCTCCGGATGCTGCATAAACTCAAGCGCTACCGTCCCAGAAACAGTTGGATGATCTAGTAATTTTTTAACATATTTATGTAATGCAGGATTTTCTTTTTCAACTCTTTTTAGCTCCGCTTTTACTTCCGGCGTCATCTTGCCTTTCATTTTTACTTGTTTTCGGAAAGTCTTCACATTATCAAAATATCCCTTCTCCTCAAACTCATCAAACCACGCCGGATTATACAGATTCAATACATCAATCAAACCTTGTCTACTATCTCTATAATTTTCATCCATTGAAGTATCTTTTGCGGTTTGTGACAATACTGTTTTTAATACTTTTCTCCGCTTTGACAACAATTTCTGTTTTTTATTCTCACTTAAATCACCATCTTCTGTCAAATGCCCCAAATCCAAAAACTTATCCAAATGCTGATTTATCTGTAGAGCGTCATGCCTATCATAAGTTCCAATATAATTCAAAGCTGATGAAAACCCAATAGATTTTCGAAGCTCTTCAAAATTCGCTACAACATCCGAGTTCCACTCCCCATCTTCAACCAAATCTTCAATAAATCTGTCAAATAAAGCTTCCTTCCCACTTACTTCTTCCAATCTTTCAAAAACTACGCTTCTACCCTCTGTAACTAACCGAGTCATCTCGCGATAAGTCAAGTTATATTTTTTACCAAACTCAATATCAGCGCTAAGCCGATCAAAAACAACGCTGTTTACATGTTCTTTCATTTCATCATATTCTTTCAAATGAATTTCAACCTTTTTGTCTTCATTGTCAAACATAAATACACGGCAAGCATTAATATAATTTTGAGTAAAATCAATTTCTACTCCTTTCTTCTTAGCATATTTATATAGCTCAACAGCGTTTTCATAATCCTGCTTAATTATTAAATGATCCACCGCCAAATCAAAATTCATCTCTTCACTGATCTCGATTGCACCAAAATGAGCCCTATTTCCTTCATCTTTTTCGCCTCTTTTGTCCGTTTCCTTATCCATTATCTTTGTAATCTTTTCATAATTCTTCAACAACTCAACAGGCGAAACTTCCAACTCATTTTCTTCCGTTTTATCAATCTTCCCGCTAATTATCATTCCAAGCATAGTTGAATAAACCTCATTATTTACCTTATTCAACAATTCATCATTTATTTCAATATTAAATATCTTACCTAGCTCAAAAACCTTGCCTTTCATCGTATCAAAATCGTCTTTAAGGTGAATGGGGTCAACAATCCCCCGGGACGAAGAATCAATTTCTTCAATCATTCTATGTGTTAATTTTACCTGTAAATGTTCTTTAAAATCAAATTGTATTCCATTTTCAATAATATAATCATAATATTTTTCACATCTTTTCATGAATTCATTAAAATGGGAATCGAACATCGGTCTTACAAATGATAACACTTGACTGAATAACCGATTAAAACATGGTCTTTCAAATTCAACCGTTACTCCGAAAGCAATTGTTTTATCAATAAATTCAATCAATCGCTGTAAATCGCCATCATCACGATCAATCTGTAATTCAATGCAATCATTCATAATTCCATTTATTTTCTCATTCTCCATCGGGTATTTATATCCAGATTTATTTATCATTTTGACACTACTCCAAATAGACATTATGTTTCTTTCTTTCAAGTTATATAAACTTTCAGTTATATGCGTATCCACATTTAAATCAATATTCTGCTCTTTAATAATACCAATTACTAGAGAAAATACTTCACTCTGAACACTATAAACAGAACTTATAATATAGTTCCTTAATACTTTTCTAATCTCCGAATCATTAAAATCAACCTCCACACTATATTTTTTAATCAGTTCATATAGCTTCTTTATATATATAATATTATTTTGTGCATCAGAACTATTAAATAAATTCAATAAAGTATACATGAACACGTAAGCAGTCTCCTTGCCAGATAAATCAAGTTCCTGATCCTCAAGCATGTCAAAAAATTGATCAATATTCTCAATCTCTAAATATATACTTAACTTTGATGAACGATCACTACCGTTAAATTCTTTTTTTCGATATCGCTCTTCTTTGTGTCTATTACTAAATCTACCTATCTGTTTTTCAATATACCTTGCGCCTTCATCTTCATAATTTATAGACTTACCTGTCCTTTTTTCATAATAATCTTGCAATTTTGTTGATAGATCGCTGACAACCATTCCTTTTTCATATTTTTCAAATTTCTCATTGGCATTTTCTCCCACAAAAAAATCACCATTAAAATCATACAAATTATTGTCATTTCGCAGTGCTCTAAAATCAACTCCACTTTCAAACCCTCTCATAACTCCATGAGCAAAAGCGTCTTCAACCTCCTTTTTCTCAAAATCTATCAAATCCACTTCACTACCAATTACTTCCAAATACTCAAGAGCATGATCAGGATCTTTTATTAAAAAATTTATTAAAACGCTCTCATAAACTTCCCCCGTCCTCTGCTCTATATCTATACCAAACCTATTCTTATATTCTTTTGAATATCTTTCTACATTGTAAAAAAAATTATCCAAATTCTGCTTTTTCTCTTCCTCTCTCATGTGATCTGTAATATCATGATCTTTAATCAACTGAAATGCATCTTGCAAATCTTTTCCAGCAATAATTATCGCTTTTTCAATTACTTTTTCGTCAGTAACCACTACATCAGGATCAGTCTTTCCGACAATTTTAAATATCTCATTGTACTTTCTTCTAACACTCATAGCACCACTTCTTAACCAATAATTTTGATTAGAACCTTCTTCTCCAAAAACATCCAGCGACACATCAACTTCATATTCATATAATTTCTGAAAATCAATATCAATTCCATTATCTCTCAGAACCTCAGACAATTCTGAAAAATCAAATTCATCACCCATTCCGTGATTTTCAAATTTATTTTTTATCATGCTACGCCAACCATCGGTAATAATATTTTTCAAATTCAGCTTCTCTTGACCATCTTCTGCTTCAATAATAGCCCCAGGTTGTTCGATAACACCGTCCAAGTGATTCTTCTTCGCAAATTCAATAATATTTTTTATCATCGTAACTCCATCCACCATTCTCGAATCAATTATATTTTCTATTCCATTATAACAAGCATGAACAAACTTACTATCCGTAAAATCGATTTTCGCATTTTGCTCCTCCACTATTTTTTCAAAAAACTCAATATTATTTGAATACCCTCTTGCTAATATTTCTTCAACCGTTTCTTCAATCATTAATCTATAATCTATTTCTGATTTCCTTTTTTTCATCACTTCATAAATTGAACCAAACCGCCTTGTCATTCCGTTTTGACCAATCATAATAAAACCTTCATGTAATATCTTATTTTCATCTTCTCTTGATACTATCGAATGTTTATCACTCAAATCAAGCATTTCTAATATTTTTTCGTCTTGCCCCATTACAACAGCATGTTCTAACTCTTTTTTCATGGCATCAACCACTGCCTTATCATTATAATTAACTTTTAGATCATTTTCCTCCGCAAATTTCACAACTTCACGAAAAGAATCCGTATTATCCCAGCCTCTATTAAGAGATAGTGCCAGAGCAGATGTCAAATCAACACCGCGACACAAAACTTTGCCTTCTTCATCCTTCTTTTCCTTCATTTCAAGAGGAATATTCTTTTGTTTTGCAAAATCAACAACAGATCGCCCACTTCTAAACACACTAAACCAATAAGACAATGACTTATTAAATTTATGAACAATTTCAGGATCTTGATAGTTAATTTCAACACTATTCGTCCTTGCATCTTTATCAAAATTCAAAACATCATCAAAATCAACCGGCGAACTCAAAATCTCCAACAACTTCTCCTTATATTCTTTCTCTGCTTCCAATCTAGCAACCCTTTCCACCTTCGTCTCCTTCTTTTTCTTTTCATTCTTTGTATTCAAATCTCCCACAGCATTTAACTGTGTTTCATTTCCAATCTTTGGTTTTCCAAAATCAAATATCCCCATACTAAATCAAAATTTTAGTATATTTGATACAATTATTGTTATTTTTTCTCCAAAGTCTCCGTGTCCGCTCTTCCAGAATACAACCCCTCTTTTCTCCCACTAAGTGAACTCTGAACCATCTTAAATACCTCATAAGGAGTCTCAATATCTTGCAATCTATCATAAACCGTTTTCGAGCTTGACCGAGAATGTCCATTATCCCCACGACTCTGATTAACAGAAATCTTTCCTGTATCAATTTTCACTGTCCCAACCTTAAATATCTTCCCAATAATCCCAACACTCACAAGAACATTCTTCATCTGATCATAATAAACTGACTTAAAATCAGTTCCAATAATTCCACTTTTCACAATCACTCTCTTATTTGTAACCGCATACTCTATAACATACTTTCGCGCAAACCCAATCAGACTAAACAGTATCCCAACAATAACAACAATATAACCCAGCAAAGTTCCACTCACATTGGTGACGTTCCCTTTATCAGAAGTGAAAGCAAGATTATCCTGACTAAAAAAATAAAAACTAACTACACCTACAACAATTAATGCAAAGACTAATCCTAAAATTAAAACTGTTCGATTAATCTTTCCTTGCCAAGTAACCTGCTCACTTGATTCTAAAATTTGACGAATTTGTTGATCCATACGAATATAACGACAAACTTTATCTAATTATAAATTTGCCGACTTAATTATTTTATATTTTCCTTTTTTCAGATTCCCAAGTTTTATATCATTTATCCTAATTCTTTTTAACTTCACAACCAGGTACCCCAAAACCGAGCACATTTTTCGAATCTGTCTATTTTTTCCCTCATGAATTATCATATTAAAACTTGTGTCTGAAGTTTGTCTAACCTTAGCAGGATAAGTAATTCCTACATCTATTTTAACACCTTTAGCCAATTTATCTAATGCATCTTTTGTAATCTCTTTATTTACCGTCACCTCATACTCCTTTTCCTTCTCATATCTCGGATGAGACATTTTTAGAGCTAGATCTCCATCATTTGTTAGCAAAACCAATCCCTGTGACTGCTTATCAAGTCGCCCAACAGGATACACTCTTTGCTCTAGATCAATCAAATCCATTATACTCTTCTCATCCTTAAAGCTCCTTGTCGTACAAACATAACCTTTGGGCTTATTTAGAAGTATTAACGTCTTTTCATCGCTTCCCTCAACCTTTTTACCTCTATACTCCACTTCATCTTTCTCAGGATCAACTTTAGTCCCTAGTTCCCGTATAATTTCACCATTAACACTCACATTCCCTGCCAAAATAAACTGCTCCACAGCTCTACGTGAAGCAATTCCAGCATTTGCCAAAAATTTATTTAATCTTACTAAGTTTTTATTCATGCCCTTTGAGTTTTTAATTGTTCAACCTGCTGTTCAAGAGTCGTGACTCTGACTTTCAACTTTTCAACATCCTTTATTTCCTCATTAATATCCCCTTCAAACATATTCTTGTGATTTTCAATTAATTCTCTTTGTGCTATTAATTCTTCCTCAACTCTTCTTAAACGAAGCAAGACATTATCCATATCAACACGAAGTTCACCAACTTCATGCTTTAACATTGCCACATCTTCTTTAAGCATCGCAACATCTTCTTTTAATTCAACAATAATACTTATAACAGGAGCTAGTTCCTCTTTTATTACACCTCTAATTAATTGTAAATCATTTTGTTCTAACATACTTCTTCATTTTAACAAATTCACCTATCAATGTCTAATAAACTAGTTAACGCTTAAACGATACTGGTTTCTTCTTATCAAGTTCAGTCAATGAAACCTCAGGAGTATCCTTCCTCTCGGTCTCATCTCTATTTGCCTGGGAACTCTGACTTCTAGCAGAACTTGCAGAATGATCTCGTGCCACAACCGAAGTCGACTTAGCTGAATGATCTCGCGCTACAACCGGAGTTGATTTCGCAGAATGATCTCGCGCTATAGTCGGTTTCGCAGAAGAAATTCCAGCGTCAGCTCGCTTTTTTTGCATATTTTCCTGCAATGCCTGTACTCGTCTATGATCTTTTAAACATTCTTTACAATAAAGCGGTCTATTCGGATCTGGCTTAAAATTAACCTTTGTTTTTGTTCCACAACCATCACAATTCACAACTTCAAGATACTCTTCCTTATCCTTATTAGAATCCTTATCTCGCGAAGAACTACTTGGACTATATGAACTTTTACTTTCTGTTCTTGCTTCGTCATCTTCCTTTATTTCCTCTGAATTTGCTTTAGGATCTTCCTCTTCTTTCTCACCATTCATCGATGCCAAAAAATCAGGTTTTCGGTCAGTTAATTCCTTTGCCTTCTTCTCCGCAATCTCTCGCTCTAGCTTCGCAAGCATCTCTGGAGTCTCAACACCACTCCAGCGAGCAATTTTATCCTCTACGACTTCACGAGGCCTTGAATACCTCTCTCTTGTCACTTTTTCAATTCTTTCTAATGAATTAGTTATTTGAGACAAAGGAGGCAACGTTCCAGCACTAAAAGGTTCACTAGCAACACCATCAATCATTAATTTCAAATATATATTCCATTTCGGTATATTAACAAGATCTTCTTCCTCAAATCGAGGTGTAAACTCTCTCACAAGAAATTCTGCGTCAGCAGCTCCAACCCGAAAAGTCACAATCGTTCCCACATTTCCAAATACAGCATCTCGAACAACAGTGTTTCCTCCAATTTCAAGCTGACCAATATACTGGTGAGCAAGTGTCAGATTAAGATGATATTTTCTAGCCTCTGACAAAATATTAGCAAAAGCTTCAGTTGCAAAGTTTTGGAATTCATCTACATATAGATAAAAATCCTTTCTCTCAGTCTCCGGAATATCAACTCGACTCATCGCAGCTAGCTGAATTTTTGTAATCATCATAGCACCGAGAAGTGCTGATGCATCCTCACCAATTCGCCCCTTTGAAAAGTTTAGTATCAATATCTTTCCTTCATCCATTATTTTTCGAATATCAAGCGTTGACTTAACCTGCCCAACAATATTTCGAATCAATGAAGTAGACAAAAACTGTCCAACCTTATTCTGAATCGGAGCAATAGCTTCAGTCAAAAACGATTGATTATATTTTGTAAACTCATCAGTCCAAAACATTTTAACAACTGGATCCTCAACCTTATCTACCACTTTTTTCCGATAATCCTTGTCAATTAACATCCTATTAACTCCAAGCAGAGTACTATCAGGATAGTCAAGCAAAGCCAAAATTGTATTACGAAGCAAGTACTCCAATCGAGGCCCCCAACTATCAGCCCAAATCTTCTTAAATACTCCAATTAACCCAGATGCTACTAAATGTCGATATTTATGATCAACTTTTTCAAGTACATTAAAAGCAATAGGATTCTCACTGTCTGCCGGATTCATATAAATCACATCATTAATTCTGTGCGATGGTATACAATTCACTAGTAACTCAGCACTATCTCCATGAGGATCAATATGACAAACACCATGTCCATTTATAATGTCAGAATAAACCAAATTTTCAATCAAAACAGACTTCCCCATACCGGTTTTACCGATCAGATACATATGACGTCGTCGATCATCTGTTTTTATCCCAAAACGACGTTTTTCATTCCTAAAATTTGTTTGAGCAAATGCTGTTACTTCATTTGACATATAAAATATTTTTTTTATTAACTATCATTTTTTTCTACACAAAAGGCAAATCCCCCGGCACACCACCCTTCTCACCATTCGAAGAACCTGTCTTCGACCCTGAGGGGCTCAGACCCGAACGGGAGGCATCTCGAAGGTCATCTTCCTGCGATTCTTTCGTACTTTCGTTAGTCGAATTTCGCCCGCCTGCAACGCTATGCGTACCATTGCGGGCAGGTACGTCCTCCTCCTTAACCACTGGCTCAAAACTAAACCTCTCTTCAAAATTATTCGCCTCTTCTTCAGCCTTCTCCTCCACTTTTTGTACATCAATTTTCCCTTCTTTTTCCAATTCTCCTAGAATTCGATCCTTTCGATCTCGATCAGTCTTTCTAGTCTTATCCTTTGCAAATCTATTCTCAAAGAAATCTGTATCATAATCTATTACATTTACGAGTTGATCATCGGGAGACTCCGACAAATCTTCAGGGACTTCACTTCCAATCATAGGAGTATCATCAACCGGCAACCCAATTGGAGCAGCACTCTTTCGAGCATCAATTTTCTTTACCATAGGAGCTTTAACTTCGATATATGGGAAATGAAACAAAGTTGCTAACTCTTCTGAATTAAGAAAAAACATAGGTGAACCAGCCACCGGACTTCTACCACGAAAATTTATAAATAACTTATTCTGTTTTCTCGCTGTTCTAAAATCCTTAAGTCCCATTACTACATGTGTCTTATTAATATCAGGCTTAAAACCATTTAATTGTGTTGCATTAAACTGTTTAATAGCTCCAAACATTCCACTCACGCCAAGACCTTTTTTAAATACCTCCCGTTTTCCAAAATACCCAACACGAAGTTTACAATGAAAATTAATTTTATCAATTTTCATCATAATACCTTCAGCAATTTTCTGTTCCTGTGGTGGCACATTCATCATGCTAAATTTTTCTTCTCGCGGAGCTTCACCCTCCTCAACTTTCCCAAGTAATTCCTCACCAAATCTAGAAATAACTTGCAGTGGAACATCAGACGCTTTATCTAATATGTTCTTCTTTGCCGTTTCTTTTATTCCAAGTACTTTGTTGAGAGCTTTTTTTCCACTCACATGCCATATATTGTCAGCTGGATAAACAATTATATGAAACCAGATCTGCTCTCCAGGACCAGTTTTACTCATAATTTCAAGCATTGACGCTAGCGGATCCTTCCACTCATTATCAATTACTTCCTGAAAATCCATATAAGTTCGAATTGGAATATGCTGATCAGAAACAAGAACCAGATCACTGCCCCAGAAATTATATTCATCATTTGGAAATCTAATATCTTGTATCGGATCTAGATAATCTTCAACTTCTGTAATTTCCGCCTCTGGATACTGAGCATACAGAGCTGACTCAGCCAGCTCTCTCCATTGAGATGGAGTTCTAACCAGAAACTGAATATGCCCATCAATGCTAACAATCTCGCAACTAAAACCAAGCTGAAATTTACCTTCAATATTCTTTTCATGCCACTCTAGAGGCATATGCGCTCCAGCTAGTGCTGTAAAAAAGTTTTCAACAGCCTTTGGGGTCTGTATATTATTTCTAGGAATATCAATTGACAGTAATACAAAAGTTTGAGCACCATAGAATTTACCTGATTTGTAAAAAACATAGTTTTTCCAAATCCCCCAAATAAAGACCACAGCAAACATAATCCAACCACCATTCAAGAAAAAATGCCAAATCAATAAATGAAGAGGTAAATTACCAAGTGTCGCCACCCAACTAAAATCAAAATTTATATATAATCCAAATATTTCCATATTTTTATCTAAATTAAAACTCAAATGTCACACGTCAAATGTCAAATGTTATAGTGATATTATAACACATTTATAAATTTAAACAAAAAGAAAACCCAGTTTAACCTGGATTTTCTTGTATTGTAAGTTTTAACTACTTAATTCGTGTTTATGACTCTTTTGCTCCCTTTGTCATCTCGACCGAAGCATAGCGGAGCGGAGAGATCTACGTTCCTTATTTTAGCATGAATTTACCACCATCAACTTTTTCGAACTTTTCTTTGTTGATAAGTGTTAAATAAATTGTAGATTTATTAACCTTTCTTTGTTCTAGAACTTGGTTATAAATCTCATCTTTTGTCATTGGAGCATTATGTTCCTTTAACAGTCTTTCGATAATGTCGCCTACAGTTCCAGCGCTATATCCCCAATCTTTTTTAGCGTAAATACCACGACCAATCAATACATATTCATCATTAGCAATAAGTTCATTATGAACAGTTGCTGCACAAATATTTTTATGATCAAAGTTTGCAGTATTAATATTTTGAGCTAAATCTCGGAAATGAAGAGGTTCACCAGATTTATCAAAAATAAGTTTGATTTTATCTGCTAATTTTTTAGGTCGAACAGTTTCCCATGCAACAAGTCCCCATTTATCAAGGATATTTTTATCAATTTTATTACTAGCATGTAAATAGTTCTCAAGATAAGCATTAAGTTCACCACTATTTTCAAAAGATGTTAATTCAGATTTTAATTCATCTGAAAGAAGTGCATCTGCAACAGCAAGAATATCTTTACTTTCATGTAATTTCTTCTCACCGTCAAGTTTTGAAACGATTGCTTGAACTAACCCTGAAACATTATCAAGACTTAATTCTTTCAAGCTCCAAGATTTATGAAAATCTTCATGACCGTTAACTTGATTAACTCCATCAACTAATTTATCAAAAACAAATAAAAACGCATTTGAATGAAATTTATCAGTTGTGTAGTTTCCATTAACAAAATCTTCGAGTAAATGGTCTTCTCGAACAACACCACCTTTACTCTTCAAATAACCAAGTAACTCGGATTCGAGAGTATTTAACTGGTCAGCAAACTGTTGTTCTTTTTTTAACTCAACTAGTTTGTTAATAGCATCACGCTCAAGCTGTCGGACTCGTTCTCTTGTGATATTATAAAAATCACCGATCGCTTTTAGAGTGGCTTTTTTCTCCAAATCATTAGTTAGATGAAAACGCTTTTTAAGGATATCTTGATCTCTGTCAGATAGCTTTAGAAGCATTTCATTTAGTAATTCATTAAAATTTACTTTTTCCATATTAGCATAACAACCGACAAGCTACTTATCTTTTGTTAAATATTGAATAATTATGATTAAATAATAACACTATTTCAATTTCCTGTCAAGTGTTTCAAGCTAATTTAACTAAATTTAGCCAAATGCAAACATTCAAAAAACACTTAATCAGTCCTTTTCCAGTTCTTTTGTTAAATATTTATATAACTTTAACTTATTTTTACACATATGTCAAGACAACAAAAAAACAACCTCTCCAATTAGGTGTTTCTTTCTAATATCTAATTTCCACTTTTTGGTGATCCCACGGGGAATCGAACCCCGGTTACATGGATGAGAACCATGCGTCCTAACCACTAGACGATGGGACCCCGAACTACTCGCTTCGCTCGAGTTCGGGGCAAGCCCATCGTCATTAGCGAAATTTTCGTATTGAGTGATATGATAATACAGAATTTTTTAATTAAAGTCAACTTCAAAACAAAGTCTTATACTCCCACTCCCACAAGTAACGATACGGCTTACACATCTTTCCAATAATAACACCCTTCTCCTCAATAAGGTCAAACCCAAACTGACAAATACCACAAATATTTTCCAGTTTACCCTCAAGCTCGCAAACACTGTAAGCGTCAAGCGCTCTGTCTCGTCCGCAACTAATTGAATCCTCTCTTATTGGCATACCATACATGTTATCAAACCCTGCCTCTGAATCTTCAATTATATCTCCATCTAATACTTTGCTACAACTAAACTTAAAAACAGGCTCAAAAAAATGAAACGGAAAAGGTCCGGGAAACAAAACACCAATCAAAAAGATTGCTAATACCGCGACTGTTCCCAATATTTTTAAGCTTACCCTCATATATTATATAATGACTTCATGCATTTAATTTTCACTAAGCATTAAAGTATCACTCCAAAATTTTTATCTTTCCCGCGTGGCGGGATCCGTCTACGCGGATTATTTTTTACCTGTCCTTCGAAGCTCGAAGAGCGTAGTAGGACATTTTATCTAAACCTACTCCCCACTCCCTACTTGTGATTCACCTTGAGCGTAGTCGAAAGGCGATTAAGTTATTTATCCTTTCAAATCACGATATACCGAAACGATTAACCGATTAACTGCTTGCCCTGTACTTAACTATGTAATAAGTTATAGTTCAGGGGTTAACTGTGATTCACTCCCTACTCCCAATCATCAGTTTGCCGGACAAGTAACTCCTTTGCATTCTCACCTTCACGAAGTAAACATTTAGTCACCTTCTCAATTCGAGACCCCTGTGACCCTTTGAGTAATATCAAATCATGTTCATCTATTATATCATCAATTTTCTCACAAGCCACATCACTCACAACAAACTCATGCGTTTCCTTTATCCCAACTTGCTTCGCACCATCAACTATTTTACTTGCCTGAGCACCAACTGCAACAAGAACGTCATATTTATTTTGCGCAACATAAACTCCTAATTCAAAATGTTCTTCATCACTCAGATCTCCTAGTTCCAACATATCACCAAGAATTGCCACCTTTCGATTCATTTCCGGAATATCAAGACTAGCCACAGACACAACAGCAGCCTTCGCTGCTTCTGGAGAGGAATTATAAGTATCATCTATCAAAATTGTATTATTTTTACCAAGTAAAATATTCATTCGCCCGACAGGAGACTTGTATTTCTTCAAACCATTTGAGATGTCCACCAGATTCATCCCAAGAGCAATCCCAACGCTCGCACCAATAAGAGCACAGTTCATCTGATGAGCACCAACAACTCTCGGCAAACTAACAGGCAACGAATTATCCTGATACTTAACCTTAAACGTAACTCCCTCCACGTCAAATCCACTTCCAACACTTGTAAACTCAATCGCCGAAACATCAGCCTGTTCATTATGACCAAAAGTCAAAACCTTTGATTTAATCTTACTCTTCATCTCCATAACATTCTTATCATCAAAATTCAAAATTGCAGTATCATTTTCACCCAGACAACTCACAATCTTACTTTTCTCTCTCGCAACCCCTTCCAAATCCTTAAAAAACTCAATATGAGTAGGACTCACTTTCGTAACAACACTCACAACAGGCTTCGCAATTTTAACAAGATAACCAATATCCCCAGGTTTATCAGCCCCCATCTCAAGAACAAGAACTTCCGGATATTTATTTTTAAATAATATCAACTTAATTGCCTTAATAAAAACAACTCCCCAACCCAAAATACTCTTCCCCGCACTGTCCTCCCCAATTACTGTAAGCGGCACCCCAATCTCATTATTATAATTCTTAATATTCCTCCGCACATCAAACTTCTCACTAAGCACCGCAAAACTAGCCTCCTTTGCCGAGGTCTTCCCAATACTCCCCGTAATCCCAACAATCTTCGGCTTATACTTACCAATAATCTTCCTAGCAAGCACCGCCAATATTTTTTCCAATATCTTTCTCATATCAATTTATATTATTCTAACTATATTTAACTTTATCTTTAACTAAGCGACTCTCCCTCCCCTTCGGGACACCCCCGTTCGGGTCTGAGCCTCAGGGTCGAAGACCAGGTTAAAACCACGGGGCTAATGGTCTACATATTCACACAACCCCACTAAAGGGGCTAACTACATTTTTTATTTTAATCCATATTCCAACTTCCATCTTCCTAACCATCCTCCACCTGTCCTTCGAAGCTGTTATCAGCGAAGTAGAATCTTCTCCCTACCTAATAGTCCTCACTAGGCGCTACCTGATAATAATCCAAAATAAACTTCGCAATCTTCCCAAACACCGGAGTAGCCGAATCAGACGAATAAGGAACCTTCTTAACATTATCTAACTTAACTATAGCAGTAAATCTCGGATTTTCAAATGGTCCAAACCCAGCAAACGTGTGTATAGTTTTATCACTATATCCACCTTTCTCAAAATCAGGCACCTGAGCAGTCCCAGTTTTACCCGCAATTAAATAGCCCTCAACACCAGCTTTCCCTCCATGACCATTCTTTACAACTGACACTAGCATACTACCCAAATTCTGAGCTGTAGACGATGAGATAACCTGAGTCACAACCTTTGCCTCTCTTTGCATTACAACTTCATCATTCACGTCAACAATTTTCTCAATAACATATGGCTCAAGCAACTTACCATCATTAGCAATCGCACTAAATGCTCTCACAAGCTGCAAAGGAGTAACAGTAATCCCCTGACCAAATGAAGCCGTAGCCAAATATATTTCTCCTCTTTTATCAAGTGAACTAACGTTCCCCTTTCCCTCTGAGCACATATCAATATCAGTTAATTCACCAAATCCAAAATTATGTACATACTCACGAAACTTTTCTTTTCCAGTCTTTGATGCAGCGTAAATTGTACCAGTATTTAATGATTTTTCAAGAACTTGAGTCATCGTCTGATACCCATGAGCCTCCAAATCAGAGTTCATAATTTCATACCCTGCTAATTTCACAACTCCAGTATCATTATATACCGAAAATGGATCAACCACCCCACTATCAAGCGCTGCGGCCATTGTAATAGGCTTAAAAACAGACCCTGGCTCATAATTATCACTCAAAGCATAATTATTAAACAATCCCAGATCATCAACCTCAGAATACTTATTCGGATCATAATCAGGAAAATTACAGTTAGCCAAAATCTTTCCAGTTGTCGGTTCCATCACAATCACGGAGCCTTTGTCAGCCTCATAATAGTCCACAGCTCGAGCCAACTCATCACACACAAAAAACTGAATTGATTTATCAATTGTCAGATATAAATCATTACCATCCTGAGCACCTCGAAAATCCTTACCAGCCACAGGAATTAACCTCCCCTTGCTATCCAGCTCACTCCGCAAAAAACCAGCCTCCCCCGATAAATCTTTATTATAACAACCTTCAATACCATAATACCCTCGCAACATATTATTCTCCTGCTGTTTCCCAACAAACCCAATCAGATGACTACCAATATTTTTCTCAGGATAATATCTTGTCTTCTCTTTTGTGAAATGAATCCCCTGTAAATTATAATCTTCAAGCAGCTCTCGCTCTTTATCCGTAACAAAATGTTTCAATGGTTCATATGGATCATTTTCTTTTGACAATTTATATTTCCAATCACTAATTATCTCCTGCATCTGCTCCTTAGTCTTTATCTCTTCCAACTGCTCTTCTGTCATTTCAATCTCATTTACTTCAACTTGCACTTCTTCACCTTCGCTTAATTGCTCTTCTTTCGCGACTCTGCGTTCCACCATCTCCTCATACTCAAAAACTTCTTTCAGAGCCTCCAGAACCGCCTCAGGATCCTCAACCTCACTCGGCACACAATACAACAAATTCATCTGTTTATTTAATGCAACCGGATACAGATCATCATCATTTCGAACAAGTATTCCCTGCTTATCTTGATAATAAATTGTCCCTCGTTCAGGATACAACTGCTGAAAAATTTCATGCTGTCCTGAAGCGAGCGCAATATAATAATCATGATTCATTATCTGCAAATTAAACATCCGCACAACAATCAATACACCAAAAGCTAAAAAAAACAAAAAAAGCAATGAAATTCGATAATCCTTATTGCTCTGTTTTTTATCCTGATAATAGGTGCCATTCCAATTCCTAATTTTCTTTTTCTTTTTTACTAAAATTGGCATATATAATACAGTATACCAAAGAACACGTCTTTAATAAATAGCGAGGCATTTATCCACAGAATTCATCCACAGGCAATTATTTGACATTATTTTTAATATCCTGTAGTATTATTCTTGCGCATGAGTAACTGGTGTGGGAACCAGTTACATCACTTACACTGCAGAGGAGACACACATGACGCAAGCACCAGAAGTACAGAGAGAGAGAATTCGCGCTTTGGTTGAGGGCCCGATGGGTAATACTTTCGAAGTACACCTATTCCCTCTTCGAAGCAAGGAACCTTCAAAAACTCGCGTTTTTGGACAACGAATCCCTGATGGACCTGACGAAGATCACTACTTCAAAACATTGATCTTCCAAAACCGCCAAGACCTACATCAAGCAGGGATCAACGGACCTCGAGTCAAGGTCGACCCACTCGCCTTCCGAGGCATTTCCTAAAGAAGTACCCCGCAGACAACGTTCTGCGGTTTTTCATTCCAAAAAATAAATTATAAATGAATAAAAGTAGCTTCGCAAAATATTGCGAAGCTACTTTTGACAATTGGAAGTCACCTATTGACATAACTGTCAAAATTGCTATCATAGATAATCATCAAGATCCGATGAAACTAAGGAGGAAAGATGCCCAAAAAAGCACTGGAAGGATTTATAAAAGTCATCATTATCAAAAAAAACGGTTACGGAGTAAGACTCTTAATCAGACCAGCCAGCTATGCTAAATATCACAATCAGTTATATGGTCAATTTGGCAGGTACATGAATGAAAATTTCTTCAATAATCTCAAAGCAGTGATTTTTGAAACAAAAAAAGACGTTATTCAAGCTGGTTTTGAACGATTTCTAAATAATGACAACGGTGTCTTTTTACTTGACGAATACAAGACTACTCATGAAAAAATTAAATTTAGTGCCCCTCCAAAACAAACCTCGCAAACAACTGAAATAGAAACTGACGATTTAACCCTAAATCAAAAAGTCAGAAGACTCGATCCAGTTGAAAAACAAGGTTACATCAGAACAAAAGTAATCATTATCGCGAGAAACACAAGAACATATCCAACTAAAACAATCTATCTTCTCCCCTCAACAACTAAAGCAAAATCCGACACCTCTATAAAAGGATTAAACAAACACCTTGAACCAGTAGAATATCCACAAGTCCAGGGAATCGGATTTGTTTCTATCAGAAGAGCCAAGGAAGCCGGCTACGGACACTTTATCAGCAGAAAAGTATCCAACGTATTCATCGACCCACATCTCTAAACCAATCACACACAACCCGAAACTTCGGGTTTTTTAAATAAAATTAATTTTCTGCATCTCTTCCATTCCTTCCCCTGCGGGACACGTGGGGTTCGAAACCCCACGCTAAAATTTTACAACTTACTAAAACCCCTAAAGGGGTTAACAATTTCATATACTAAACCTCTCCTGACCTTCGAAGCTCTGTAAAACAAGAGCGTAGTAGGTTTAGAGATGTCTATACAAATATTCAGCCCTAGATTTCGAACCTGGGACGCCCTCCGCAGGAAGAGACCATTTAATCATCTCCTACTTGTCCTTCGTATCTACCTCCATGCAAAATCAAATATTAAATGTCAAATGTTAAATGTGTCCTCTTTACAAATCATTATTAAAATGATACTATTGCTCTACCGTTCTTTTTAATGCCAATTCAGGCAATTTTCACACGCAATGGAGGGGAATCCATGCCACGGTTAACCGTCATCAGAAAAGATCGTCTTAGAGTTGAAGGTGAAGTTCGTACCCTAAAACAACTTCCACCGAACGGCTTTACTCTTAATTTAACATTATCAGACGGCCAAAAACAACAACTCAGAGACGAAGACATCAGTGCCATATGGGTTGAGTGTGAAAACCCGACTATTCAATCTGGTATAGTCAGACAAGCAATCAAAGCAGGCCTCCGACAACAAGGAGAATCCCCCTGCTACTACTTCCCATTGACCCCCGAAATCAACGTCATCTTCCGCAACATGAAACAAATTCCAACAGCAGGCAACGCCTAAAAAAACAACCGCCAGGACAATCCCGGCGGTTTTCTTATCTTCAAAATTTATCAATTTTTGCTTTTTTGCTTTTTTGCTTTTTCGCTTTCTTTCGAAAACTTCCCCACAAACCAATCCACTTTCCGGAGCAACATCTTATTCCGATCAGCCTTATTATATTTCTCCAACCGAGCCTCATACTTCGGCATCGACTCGAGAAAGTTCTCTAACTGCTTCTTTGTCAACTTCCGCACAAATTTACCATACCCAAGCTTCTGCAGATAAAAAGCATTGATAATTTGCTCAAACTGCCCCTTTATTGGAATAGCACAAAACGGTTTTTTCAAATACAGCGTTTCACTTAACAATGTAAATCCAGCTGTTGAAATCACAGCCTTACAGTTCGCCAAATCATGCAAGAAACCATCCTTACTAGGCATTTTATATGTAATATTTCCATCCCTTTCATCCTTCTCAAGTCCATAAACAATAAACTTCTCATCCATCTGCTTCAGAACTTTAACAATCCCATCAAACTTCGATGTTACATAAACTAAAATATAATTACCTTTTTTCGGTTTCAAATCATAAATAACATCACGAATCACAGGTGGCACAATGTGAGTGTTCTTCCTCTTCACCTTTGACTCAAAAAATGAAGTAACAAGATACGCCTTAGCACCAGGATTTATCAAATTAATCACAGCCTTCGCCGTATAAATATCCTTTGTAAACCCAACCGGCATATGAAGACTAAAATTCGTAATCCTATGCTGATTATCAATAGACAGAAGAGGAACATTATTAAGTCTCGCAGCAAGACCAGTCAACGGCTCAAAATCAGAAAACACAAAATCAGGCTTAAACTCCCTAATCGTTTTGTTAATAAGCCCCAAACTCTTTCCAGCTGGTCCAAGTTCATTAAGATTTTTCATGAATGTTTTGAGATACCTTACCTTATTCTTCTCATACACAAACCTCAACCCAAATATATCCGTACAATCAAAATCATCCTTCAAATTATCATACCCACGATCATGACTAAAAATCTTAATTTTATGCCCCTTCTTTTTCAGGTGCTCTAAAATAACACGAGCCCTCATGCTGTGTCCTGATCCTTCCCCCGCAATACCGTAAATTATTTTTGCCATATATCTGTCATCCTTTGGAAATAAAAATACCCTTACAATAATTAATTATTTTTCCATCATCTCTTTAATTTCCACAATCATTTCCTTCTTTTTATTTTCTTCAACACCTTCTCTTTTAATCTTTTCAATAAGTTCCTTTCCAAAACGTTGAATGTCGCTCTTCAACATACCAAAAGTACGCGTTTTTATTTTTTTATCAACTATTACTTTTACAAATCTCTTAATTCTTTCTGCATTTTCCAAATATCTTGCTATTGACTCTTCTAAGGGCTTATTCAAGATCATGTATTCATCAAATTCCTGCCCAATAGACATATCTTCTTGCATAAGAAAAATATCCAACATGCCTCTTTTTTCCTCTTCTTCAATCATCTCTTCAAATTCTTTATCTACTATTTTATTATGTTTTTCAATCAATTCGTCCTTTGATTTGACATCTTTAACCCATTCATTAATGATACGTTTTTGCTCTTCTAGCGAAGAGCTTGAAATAGACTCTAAACGATCTGCTATGTTTTTAACATTTTCACTAAGAAACTTCGTTGCATCTTCAATGCTCAATAACTCCGTAGAGTTAATGTCTTCAAATTTTGGTTCACTCATACTTTTAATATGGTTAATTATTAATTAATTAAGAATTTTTATCACAACTTTCTAACAAAATTTCAGATTTAAACAACTTAATCTTTTTTAAACTTTTGCGCTAACCCCTCAACCGCTCGCAAAATCTCAATAGGCAACGCAACAACCACAGTATTCGACTGATCTGAGCTCAAATCATTGATTGATTGAAGTGTTCGCAAGTGAAGAGCTCCATCAGCAGTAGACAATACCTTTGCAGCCTCTGAGAGGTTAACAGCTGCGATTTTCTCACCTTCTGCTTTAATTATAACAGCTCTTTTCTCACGTTCTGCCTCAGCTTGTTTTGCAATTGTTCTCTCCATGTCTTCTGGTAACATTACATCTTTTAGCTCAACATTATCCACTTTAATCCCCCAGGGATCAGTTGCTTTGTCAACCACTGTTCGAATTCGCTCTGAGAGCTTTTCTCGCTCACTAAGTAGTTCATCAAGCTCAGCCTCACCAACAGTATTTCTCATGGTAGTCTGCGCAAGTTGAGAGACTGCATAATAAAAGTTCTCAACCTCAAGAATAGCCTTTGAAGCGTCTGATACTTTGTAATAAATAACAGCATTTACCTCAACAGAAATGTTGTCTTTTGTAATTGCCTTCTGAGATGGCACGTCCACAGCCTTAACACGCATATCAACCTTTGTCATACTCTGAAAAATTGGAAAAACAATCCTCCATCCAGCACTTTTCATCCCAGTAAATTTTCCCATTGTAAACATAACACCTTTCTGATACTGATTAATCTGTCTCAAACTTATCAAAACAAGAAACACCACCCCAATTAAAACTCCCCAAATAATAGCCATATGTTGGTGAGTGGTGAGTGGTGAGTAATTAGTAAAATCACAGTTAACTAAAACTACTTCCAACTTACCTCTCAAATTATTATATTAAAAATTACACTTTAAAAAACTCAGGCCTCATTCGAAGCTCATAGAGCGTAAAATGACTACTCACTTCCTCCATACCCCTGATCTTTCAACTGCTGTTGCAACTCTTCCATCTGTTTTTGTAATTCATCTGTATCAATTCCCTCAATGCCTTGCAATGAATTAACGTTTCCACTAGATGAAGTCGACAAACCTTCCATTCCCTCTAAATTTGAAAAACTTGGCATAAACAGTGACATCATATCAAACTCTCGAACATTCTCAGGTTTCACAATCTCTCGATTATGATCAAAGTCTGATAAATTTGCTGTAACTTCATAGCTTTTGCTACCAGCCTCGTCTGTCTTACTCTCGCCATTTGCCATTACTCTGTATAATAAATAATCCTTTTTACCAATCCAAAGTTCTGCTTCAATCTCTTCCCATGCGTCAAGTGAATTTGAAAGATCATCTAACTCCTCACCACTCAAGTCACGATCTTCCATAATCTTTGTTGTTTCTATAGCAAACTTCTTCATCTCCTTCTTATCAATCTTTGCCGCAAAATGATAAACATCAGCTCCTTCTAAATTTTCAACTCCATAATCTTCTGTTATTTTCAAAAAATCAATCTTTTTCACTAACTTTTTGAATTTCTTCATTTGAGCATCAGATAACTCAGTGCTAGAATCCTCTGATTTTGTAGAGTCAAATGAATTCATATCAAATCTATACCAAATATCTTTCAATGTTGATAAATCAGCAAATCCAATATTTGGAACTTCACTCAAATTCGCATAAAAATTACTATCTAAATATCGAAAAGCTCCTTTCACTCCTTCCGCTTCTTCTCCAACATTATAATTAATCTCTACGTTCATTGCATAAGCAACGCTGTCTTCTTTCTTACTACTAAAATCTCCATCAACTCGCACAGCAATACTTCCCTCTTCTAAACTGTCACCAGGCATTTGTAGCGAAGTAACACCCGGAAAAGAACCATCAATTTCTGCATTCAAATCCAAACTAAAACTATCAACCTCACTCATCTCAGCAAGCATCTTTTTAATAACCTTCTGCGGAGACAACTTCAAACACCCCGTCAACCCCACCAAAAGAATCCCAACAAGAGCAACACCCCCTATAATTGTTATCAATTTTTTCATACTATAAAATTATTATTAATTATTAAATTCCAAATAACAAGCACCAATTTCCAAACAAATCCCAAATGTCAAACACCAAATTTCAAGGAAACCCCAAAACTCAAATTCCAAGTCCCAAGCTATTTTTTCTTCGATCTAACTTGCTATTTGTTTACTATTTGTTATTTGTAATTTCCTTGTTATTTGTAATTTGCTATTTGTAATTTTAACACCTATTTAAACCCGTTTAACTCGATTACTTATCCGTACACCCGCCGGCCCAGTACTCGACGAAGGTTTACCCGGAACTCGAGGAACGTTTACCCAGAACTCGAGGAACGAGTAGTTCTGGGAGTAGTTCTGGGAGTAGTTCTGGGAGTAGTACTGAGGTACCTATCCGCCCGCCTAGTACTCGAGGTACGAGTAGTACTAGGTAATCCGCCCGCCCAGCACTCGACAAGGGAGTAGTGCTGAGGTATACAATTAGTTATATATCAAACTCCGCCCTCACCCAATCAACCTCAATATCATCCCACTTGTAAATATCAAGAACATTCACAAACTCATCCTCACTATAAACATTCTCAACAGCCGTATCACTCCCAATCCTATTAGAATACTGTGTCTTTGTATCCATAAGCCTCGGCTTAGTAGTTCTAACCATCTTTATCTGCCCAATCGGCGAAACAAAAATAACAATCTCCCGTTTCCCATTAGGAACCTCAGCAAGCTCCTCAAACTCATGCTTCTCAACCTCGAAATCTGCCTCAATTTTACCAATTACGTCTCCCCATCTATCATCATTCATATATTTTAAAGTAAATTAAATTCCCCTCTATTATAACAAAATTCATTATTTACGCAATAAAATTCGCACCGGCTGTATAATAACAAGTGTGTACAAAAAGAAGGATTTTGGTGTAAAATTAGCATGAAAACAAAGCTAATACATTAAAACCCTTCCTATGACTAAAGATATAACAAATTTTTTAGAAATTCAAGG
>Ga0233437_1001251_pt1 | contig 48032 bp, 43 predicted proteins | sample SI_122_August201_FD_182714 | JGI IMG/M metagenome (GOLD analysis project Ga0233437, IMG submission 182714) | Seawater microbial communities from Saanich Inlet, British Columbia, Canada - SI_122_August2016_200_MG | ecosystem: Environmental > Aquatic > Marine > Inlet | place: Canada: British... | reverse complement strand
ATACACAGTATCCCACTCTCCCCTCGATGATTCTTACTGATTTTATTCATCTGGCACCTCCTGGTAATGCCCTGGATATAGCAACAGGGAACGGCCGTAATGCTTTATTTTTAGCACAGAATAAATTTAAGGTTGATGCTGTCGATATTTCAAATGTTGGAATTAAAAAGTCTGCGATTGATACTTCCAATATTAATTTTATTCACCAGGATTTAGATCATTTCAAAATCAAACAAAATTATTATGATGTTGTTGTTAATATCAATTTTCTAGATAGAAACCTGTTCTCCCAAATGATGCAATCATTAAAAAATAACGGGCTCCTGATCTTTCAAACCAAATTAAAACCTTCTGATTCTATCATTAAAAGAATTAAAAGCACAAAAAGCCATTATTTGTTACCAAATGAGCTATTAGAAGCTTTTCATGATCTGCACATCATCTATTATTCTGAACACAAAATAAAAATAATTAATGACATCTCCTTTCAAATAGCGTCACTGGTTGCTGATAAACGTTAATTTTTCTTTAATCTTCTTTTTTCAAAAATTTTTAGGGCATACGATGGATATTTACTATTATTTAATATTGTGCTAAATTAAACGGATTAAATAACAGGAAAAAGAATTCACTTGAAATAGCTATTAAACTATTTGATCTAACTACTATCCAACGAGAGGATGAAATGCTGAGCGTTCGCGGTGTTTATGAAAACGGTAAAATCATCATTAAAAAAGATCCAACAAAAATAATTCCTCCTAATTCAAAATTAATCATTACTTTTACGAACCCGGAAGAACCTGAAAGCTCACCTCAGCCTGATGTTCAACATTCATTTATTGAAAAGGAGGCAGAATCAAACGATTTTGCAATGGTTGATATTGATGACAGTAATTCTGATTTGCTCACCGAGGAAATATCATTATCCGGAGGAGAAGATACAGGGAATTCAGAAGATTTCTACGAATCAATGAGAGAATTTGAAAGAGTACCCGCCACCGGTAATATCACTATTATTGACGCAAACAGTACCAATACCTATCCACTTTTCGATTATTCACAGGGAGGTTTGTGTTTTGTCGCAGATAAAAATTTCGAAGTTGGAATACACATCAGTGCGGGGATTACTGATCCTTCAAATACTGATATGGTTTTAATGGAATTAGAAATGGAAGTCAGGGGGGTTTTTAAGTCAGATAACGGTATGAAAATAGGATGTATGTTTGAGAATCCTGTTGATGAAGATCTATGGCATGGTTTACTGCAGTTTCTTAGTTGAAAAATATTCAATGAGGGTTAATTACTTATCTCATCAGCAGTTAACCCCATTTTTTATTTATTCATCTTCCTTCAGTTTTTCTCTTCTGGATTCAATAATCTCTTCCTGGATATGCTTCGGACATTGCGCATAACTGTCAAATTCCATTGAAAAAGTAGCTTTACCCTGTGTCAACGATCTCAAAACTGTCGAATAACCAAACATATCTGATAAAGGTACTGTTACAGTTACAACGGTTAAATCATCGCGCAGGTCAGTTCCACCAATCACACCTCTTCTGGAACTCAAATCGCCAATAACGGATCCCTGGAATTCAGTTGGAGTTTCAACCTCAACTTTCATGATTGGTTCCAGAATTACAGCTTTAGCCTGATGGACAGCTTTCTTCAAAGCCTGACGCGCACAAATTTTAAAAGCCATATCAGATGAATCAACGTCATGATATTTTCCATCATCCAGATTGACTTTAATACCTACCATTGGAAATGCAGCCAGTGGTCCTTCAGCCATGATATCTTTAAAACCTGCTTCACAGGCATTGATATATTCAGAGGGGATATTACCACCTTTGACGTTGTTTTTAAATTCGAATTCTTTAACGTCTTCATCTCCTTCAGCCGCAACCACTTTAAGAGGTTCTATTGAACCGATCACACAGGCATATTGACCGGAACCACCAGTTTGCTTTTTATGGGTATAATTATAACCCGCTTTACTAGTGATTGCCTCTCGGTAATTCACCTGTGGTGCACCAACTTCAATATCAACATTATATTCACGCTGCATTCTTTCAATGTATATTTCAAGATGTAATTCACCCATTCCTGAGATAATCGTTTGACCAGATTCGGAATCGGTTTTGACATTGAAAGTAGGATCTTCTTTTAAAAAGCGTCCCAATGCTTTTGACATACGACTGGATGCATCTTTGTCTTTGCAGGTAATAGCCAATGAAATAACAGGTGTCGCCACAAACATGGATTCGAGCGACACGTTAATTTTTTCATCGCAAAATGTATCGCCGGATGCGCAATCAACACCGATCATCGCAATAATGTCACCAGCTGAGGCTGAATCGATATTTTCACGATCATTGGAATGCATGCGAACCAAACGACCGACTCTGATTTTTTTCCCGGTTCTGGTGTTAAATATATTAGATCCCTTTTTTAATGTCCCTTGATAGATTCGAACATATGTTAATTGTCCGAACTTCTCATCCGTTATTTTAAAGGCCATGCAGACCAACGGCCTATTTTTGTCAGGTGCTAATTCTATTTGTTTGGATTCATCATCAACCTGCGTTGCAAGCATTGGTTTAGCTTCAACCGGAGAAGGCAAGTATCGGCAAAGAGCGTTAAGCATCGGTTGAACGGCTTTATTTTTAAAGGCTGATCCCATAAAAACAGGCGTCAGCTCTAAATTGTTTACGCCTATCCAAATTGCTTTATGAATCGTTTCTTCTGATATTTCTTTTTCTTCAAGAAGATCTTCCATCATTTGATCATCAAACATTGACAAGGCTTCTAACATTTCAGCGCGTTTTTCATTAGCAAAATCCAACAAATCTTCTGGTATTTCTTTTTCAATAACATCCTGGCCCTTTTCGCCATCGTTATAAAAGGATTTCATTTTCACTAAATCGACAACACCTTCAAATAAATCTTCAGCACCAATTGGAATTTGGACAGCCACTGCATTGTGATTCAATTTTTCTCTCAAATCCTTAATCGCTTTGAAAGGATCAGAACCCACACGGTCCATTTTATTAATAAAAACAAGTCTGGGAACCTTATATCGCTTCATCTGTCTGTCAACTGTGATAGACTGGGATTGAACGCCTGCAACAGAACATAATATCATAACAGCTCCATCCAGCACCCTCAGCGCTCTTTCCACTTCAACTGTAAAATCAACGTGTCCGGGAGTATCTATGATATTGATTTTATTTTTATCCCAATACACTGTTGTAGAAGCTGATGTAATTGTGATTCCTTTTTCTTTTTCCAGTTCCATGTGATCCATGGTCGCACCATCACCACCACCGCGAACCTCTTCAATTTTATGAATAACACCGGCATAGTAAAGAATTCTTTCTGTAAGTGTTGTTTTTCCACTATCGATATGAGCGGAAATACCTATATTTCGCGTATTGCTAACGTCTTTCATTTTTTCAGAGTTTTTAAGATTTGGAAAAAAAAGGTGTAAAAGCTTTAAAAATCAGTATATTATTTACAGTGAACCGTAAATAATATATTTGGATAAATAATCTGTCTATCATTTTCTATATTATATTGTAATTTTTATTTAAATCAACTCAATTATTATTAAAGCAAATAAAGGTAATCATCCATGCTAGATGGTCTTGTCAACTAAATGAATCAATTGTACGAGATTAGCTCACTTTGTCGGTTTGTTTAGAGATACTCAGATATCATCTTTCCTGATCTATAAATTCAAGAGGTGCAATTTCTTGTAATTTTGCGATCTTTAACATTTCTTTTTGAAAAAGATTAAATCCATCCTGGTACTTAGGTGTGAAATTGTAGTGCAGGTTTCTTAAATAAAACTCGCAGGATTGTTGATCCGGAAAAATTCCTGTGAAATATTCCCGAGCCATTTGAGTGAAATGCATTTCTGAAGTTTTTTTCGAAGTCAGTAAAGCATCATAAACCTGCAATACATCTTGTTGGTATTGATGATATACCTCCCGTCTTACGCACCATAAGGCAAAAACAAATGGTAATCCTGTTTTTTGTTTCCACAACTCTGACAGGTCATATACATAAGCGTCTTTTCTTTGATAAAAGCGTTTTATGGCTTCATCTGCAATTAGCACCTCTCCCACTGATTCATCAGTTTCATCGGTAACATATGTAATATTATAATCATTTAATAAGAATTGAATGAGATGAACAGACGTGAAAGAGAAAGCGGTCAATTTTATTTTGTCCCTTGATAATTGATCAATTGGTTTGTCAAGGAATAGGTATATAGATCCAACAGGCCCATCAGCACTAACGGATAGTTTTGGTAGGATATAATATTGATGATAGTTTTTAGCATATTCGAATGAGGAAACCACTGAAATATCTATATCACCGGTATTTAACTTATTGTTCAATTCGGTGACTTTACCCAAAATTAGTTGAGCAGGGATATTTATTTTTTGTTTTAATATCCCATAATATACAGGCAGCACATTTAGAACATCTATTACACCTAGTTTTAACATAATTTAACAAAAATAGATTTCAGGAAATATGATTGGGGTATTAAAACAGTAAAGAGGCGTCTTTATTTTTTATGGATTGACAAAAAATCAAGAAAAATATTTGAAATAATCAAATATAAATTTTATAAACGAGCATTTTTTTTATAAATCCTGTATACATTTTCTTAAAAAGTAAAGTAGGTTTCCATCAATAACTGACGATTCCATGAAACAACAGAACTTTTACATGTTTGGGATTTCCCCAATTATTTTACAAGATAACCTAAAACAGTATCTGGCTCAATTAGATATCAAAACTTCTGATTTTATCATTGACCAAACTTCTGATTTTGGCGAATTGAAACTAATCATTCACTATCATCAAAGTCAGATACCTGTTTATTCACAATTATTTAAATTGCTGTATGATTCTTTTAAACCGTATATTTTCTCAGAAGAATTTTACCTGCCTGAGTACTTAATTGAAGTTTTAAGAAACCATAGTAAAACATTATCAATTGCTGAATCCTGTACCGGTGGTATGATTTCCAGTCAAATTACTAAAATTTCAGGAGCCTCATCTGTTTTCGATACCGGAATTGTTACCTATTCCAATGCCTCCAAAATGAAGTTTTTAGGTGTGGATGAGAACTGTTTAATAAAAAATGGTGCTGTCAGCAGACAAACTGCAAAAGCTATGGTTAGCGGATTGTTACATTCCACCCATTCTGATTTAGGAATAGCGGTTACAGGTATTGCAGGCCCAACTGGTGGAACTCCTGAAAAACCGAACGGAACCGTTTATATTGGTTGGGGAAGTCAGAAAAATATTCAGACACAACATTTTATAATTCCCTTATCCCGCCTAGAATTCCAAAAAAAGGTGACTAGTACTGCTATTAATCAACTGATTAGATTTATTTTAAAAGAAGAGGCTGTAGTCAATTACTATTTTGATCATCGATCAAATAATTTCAATCTTTAATGCCCTTCTCACCAGCATTCATCATTCTATATTCTTGACAAGAGGTTTATATAGAGTGATAATTACCGATAAATTCTGTTTAGCAACTATATCATAGCTGAATTTGATTCATTCTGTTTATCGAGAAAAGAAATGAAAAAAAGAACCATCGAAGATATCGATGTAAAAGATAAAAAAGTGTTACTACGCGTCGATTTTAACGTGCCATTGGATGACAAACAAAAAGTCACCGATGATACTAGAATTGTTAAAGCCTTGCCGACAATCAACTATTTAATGGACCAGGGCGCGAAATTAATTCTGGTTTCTCATTTGGGGAGACCAAAAGGAGAACCTTCAGACCAGTTCTCACTGAGACCAGTAGTTGAGGTGTTGGAAAAGAATTTAGATAAAAATGTCGCTTTTTCACCCACTGTTCTCGACCCCGTAGCCCAATCTGCCATTGAGTGCTTAAAAGCGGGTGAATGTATTTTATTAGAAAACATCCGCTTTTATCCGGAAGAAGAACAAAACGATCCACAATTTGCTAAGAAACTCGCTTCTTTAGCCGATGTTTTTGTCAACGACGCCTTTGGAACCGCGCACAGAGCCCATGCTTCTACTACTGGTGTTGCAAAATATTTCAACGATGCGGCCTGTGGTTTTTTAATTCAGAAAGAACTTGAGTTCCTGGGAGCTATGGCTGAAAATCCTGAACACCCTTTTTGTGCAATTGTAGGTGGAGCAAAGGTAAAAGACAAAATTAAGGTTATATCCCGTTTACTTGATAAAGCTGATGATATTTTAATCGGTGGTGGGATGGCCTACACTTTTTTAAAAGTTAAAGGACATCAAATTGGTAATTCTATTCTGGATGATGAACATCTTGATTTGGTCAAAGAATTATATCAGCAAGCAGCAGATCAAAACAAAAACATTCACACACCTGTTGATCATATCGTTGCGAATGAATTTAACAACGATGCCAAAATCAAATCTGTGGATATTGATATTCCGGATGGTTTTATGGGAATGGATATTGGGCCGAAATCTATTGAAAACTTTTTGTCTATCATCGAAAAATCAAAAACTGTCTTATGGAATGGCCCTATGGGGGTATTTGAAATGAGTAATTTTCAAAACGGAACATTTAAGGTTGCAGAAGGTATGGCCAACAACCCGAATACTACTGTTGTTGGCGGTGGTGATTCAGTGGCTGCTGTCAATCAATCGCAAAAAGCTTCCAAAATGTCTCATGTTTCAACTGGAGGGGGAGCCTCATTGGAATTTCTTGAAGGTAAAATTTTACCTGGAATTGATGCTTTATCGGAGAAATAAATTATGGCTAGAAAAACAATTATTGCGGGAAACTGGAAGATGAATTTGCTTCCTTTACAAGGTGAAGAATTAGCCTTAGGACTCAAAGAAGGACTGGTTAATAAACCTAATTTAGAAGTCGTAATCATTCCACAAACAGCTTTGATACCACTTGCACAGGATTGGGTGATGGATTGTGGAATGCAATTAGGTGCTCAAAACTGCTCAAATAATTTATCAGGTGCTTATACTGGAGAGAATTCTCCGGAACTCCTACGTGCTTTTGGATGTACATACTGTCTGGTTGGGCATTCAGAGCGGCGAGAAATATTTAATGAAAGTAACGAATTTATTGGACAAAAAGCTCAAACTCTGATTTCAATGAACATTACTCCGATCGTTTGTGTCGGAGAATCTTTAGAAGAGAGAGAGTCCAATAAACATATTGATAAAATATTAGGGCAAATTCAGGCAGTTTTTGACCAGGTTGATCAAGAAGGTTGGTCAAAAATGGTTTTTGCTTATGAGCCAATTTGGGCAATCGGAACCGGTAAAACAGCTTCAAAAGAGCAAGCAAACGAAATCCATCAAATTATTCGACAGCATATTATAAAAATCGCAGGTGAATCAGCAGGTAAATCAGCTAGTATTCTCTACGGTGGCAGTGCCAAACCTGGTAATGCGAAAGAATTGCTCAATCAATCTGATATAGATGGTTTGTTGGTTGGCGGTGCGAGTCTTAAAGTTGAGGACTTTTCGAAAATTATTGAAGCATTTTAACAAGTAAATTATATATTATGAGCACATTAATACTAACGATCCACATCATTGTCTGTGTTTTCATTATTTTTGTTGTTTTACTGCAAGTCGGAAGAGGTGCCGAATTAGGTGCCGCTTTCGGTAGTGTGGGACAAGCAAATGCTTCCAGAGGTGTAACTACCTTTATCAGTAAATTAACAACATTTATGGCTGTCGCATTCATGGTCACGTCATTTGTTCTAACTTATCAAACTTCAGATCGTGCAAAAACATCCGTGATTGACACTGTATCTCAAGAAGAGGTTTCTACTCCTGCTATTCCAGATCAAGGGACTGAAGAAGCCGAAAAAACTGAATAGAATCCTGCAGATCAATAAGTAAGCCCTCAATAGAAAAATCCGGATAACCTGTCGGTATTCGGATTTCTTATAATTACCTAAATTTAGCATTATCAGCTCCATTTTCTCTTATAGAACTATAAAGATTTTAATGGCAGTAAGTCGCACGCAGTCCTTCTGATATTTTTATGTCATATTATATGCAATAGTCTGGGTAATGAAAGCTAATACCAGCCTGCTATCTTCAGTTATTGCATTCTTTACCGACGGATACAGTATTTAGATATATTTAATAAAATTCCAACCATAAACATACTAACTATCAAAGAACTTCCACCGTAACTAATAAATGGTAGAGGAATTCCCTTGGTTGGCAGTAAACCTATTACGACACCAATATTGAAAAAACTCTGCAAGATTAAAATAATCGTCACCCCAAAAGCTAAATTCCTACCAAAATCATCAGGACAAGTAACAGCTATTTCAAACCCTTTTATCATCAATAGGACTAATAATAAAATAACAAGAGAGACGCCAATAAAACCGGTTTCTTCTGCCAAAATTGAAAAAATAAAATCGGTGTGACTTTCAGGTAAAAAGAACAGTTTTTGTCTGGAATCCCCTAAGTTTCTCCCAAATAATCCCCCTGTGCCGTAAGCGACCATTGACTGAATTAGCTGGAATCCGGAATCCAAGGGATCAGCCCAGGGATCCAGAAAGCCCATGATTCGCCGCATGCGATAAGCTTTAGAAATGATTAGCCAAAACCCGATGGTTGATAATCCAACAAAACTGACAACCATATGTGAAGTCTTAACCCCGGCCACAAAAACCATCAGTAGAAGAGTGACGGCAATAAGAACCGAAGTTCCAAAATCCGGTTGTAAAATCAACAAAAGGCAAAAACAGCTTATAACGATAAGACTTGGTAATATACCCTGAGAAAAATATCCCAGTACCCTTTTTTTCCTTTCCAGAAAACCTGCTGCCCAAATAATTAAAGTGATTTTTAATAGTTCTGAAGGTTGGAAACCAATACCTCCGATTCGTATCCACCGCCGTGCATTACCAACCTGCTTACCAATTCCGGGAATAAGCACCAGAATCAGCAAAACAAAGGTTACAAACATTAAAATAGGAATATATTGTTTGTACTTTAGGTAGTGGAATTTGATCGCAATTCTAAAAAAAACCAGGCCTACGACCAGATGAATTAACTGTCTCGTTAAAAAATAGAACTCATTTCCAAGTTGTTTTTCAGCATAAATTGAACTGGCAGAGTAAATCATAATGATACCAATTCCGATTAAGCTGATTAAAACACCAAGAATGACGAAGGATGGTCTATATTGGGGGAAAAATTTCATTGAAGTACTTTATCAATATTCAAAGTGCAAAATTCAATTAAATCAAAATTCAATCTTTTAATTCTTCCTGAATGATTTTTTCCATCATTTCAGGCAGGACTTTATTAATAGCACTTTGAAGTGTATCAGAAATCACATTCTCGAGCATAGACCCTAACTCTTCCCGGTGTTCTTTTGAAAGCGATTTTAGTGCTTTTCGATTTGAATCAGATATTAGTTTATTCTCTAAAAATTTATCATTTGTTACATTTTCTTCGCTGGTTACTTCTGAAATTATATCCTGTTGGTCACCAAACGGTGATTTTAATGGAACTTCATCTTCTGCAGCAACACTTTTAAGTCTTAAATCACCAATTTCAAAAACATCATTAGATATTTCAAGGGTCATATCATCAGCTGCTTCAATATTCTTCATTTGCCCCTGCAATTGGTCATTGTCCTTCGTATGAGCGTCTGTTTCAATTATTTCAGGTTGGTCAGGTTCTTCAATAGGTTCTAATTCAGCCTCCGGTGTGTCATTTTCACTAGTATCTGATTCAAGTGCTTCAAAATCGAAAATTTCTTCACTTTCCAGACCTTCCCCTTCTAGGTCCTGTTGAAAACTGTCATTGGATTCTTCATCATTTGATTCTAACATTTGAGTGTTTTCCACATCGGTTTTTCCTGATTCATCTAAAAGATCAAATTCGTCTGGGTTTGGTTCGATATCAGCGTCAATTAGATCCTTCAATTCCGCGGTAAGATCCTCTGACATTTCAGAACCATCCCCTAAAACTAACTCTGAATTTGGTTCACCTTCCACTGGGGGAGCTTCCAAATCCATCTCCCCATCCAGGGAGATTTCTTCAAGTGGTTCTTCAAAGGAATTAATATCTGTAGATAATTCCAGTTCTGGTTCTTCGTCCAGAGAGAGGTCTGACATTAAATCTTCTTCTGTAGATGTATTCTGATCTTCATCGAGGGACAACTCTACCAGCGAGTCTTCGTACGAATCATTTTCTGTAGATGATTCTATTTGCGCTCCCTCTTCCGGAGATAGCTCTGACATCAAATCTTCTTCGTAGGAGGTATCCAGGTCCTGCTTTGGTAATTCTTCATCTAGATCACTATCAGCTAATAATTCCAACTCCGGTTCTTCGTCCAGAGATAGCTCTGACATTAAATCATCCTCTGAAGATGTTTCTGATTCCAGAGCTCCTTCCTGAGAAATGTCATCGGGGGGGTCTTCAAAAAGATTGCTATCAGCAGTTTGAGCCTGATCCCCATTAACTTCTATCTCATCTAATAGTGATGTATCAGCATCCAAAACCATATCCTGATCAAAATCTTCCAATTCAATTTCATCCAGCAAATTAGTTGAACCATCAATATCCAATTCCAGGTTAGTGTCTTCTTCATTACTGTCTTCCAGGGAGATATCAGGTAAAACGATATCTAAATCTGATTCAATTTCGCTTCCTCTGGAATCACCTTCTTCCCTTAAGTCTAGTGACACATCCATTAATAAGTCGTCAGAAGAATAATCTTTACTTTCATCCGGCTCTTCGAATAATGAATCATCACTTCCATCATCTAACTTATCCGCTATTGGTTCTTCAATAACAGCAATTTCCCCTTCATCAATATCTTCAAACGATCCTGTTTCTTCTTCATCTACAGCCAACTCTAAATCCAAGACTACTTCCGGATCATTACGATCATTTTCAATGGTTACTTCTTCAGAAAACAATGAATCATTGGTGATACTTATATCGTCAGTTAAGCTAATTGAATCGCCAGTTTCAGAATTAGTTTCCTCAGAAAGCTGTGAATCATCCGATAATTCCATCCTTTCCGATTCTATATTTATATCCTCCGCTATGTCTTCATCAGCGGTTTCCTCAAACATATCATCACCGGAAAAGAAATTATCTTCAGATTCTATATCTTCAGAATCAGAAGTGTTGTCATCATCCATCAAAACATCATATTTTGCTTTGGATACCTGCCTTAAATTAATCATTTGTTGAATATTTGAGGCAGCATTGTCCTGATTATCGTCATTCAACAATAAATCTAAATCAAATCCATTTTGTTCATTTTCATCCGAACTGTCACCAGCGATATTTTCTGCTTCTATATCAAACACATCATTTTCAACGATATCGCTACCCGAATCATCATTTATTTCAAATTCATCACCTGAAGATATATTATCAAAATCACTAAGATCATCGGTATCATCCTCAAAATCTATATTTATGTGATCCGATCCCAAGTTTTCATCATCCAAATCAGTTGATTCAGCAAAATCATCAAATTCAACTTCTAAATTCTCTTGAACAATGTCACTTAACTCACTTTCATCTTCAAATTCAATAGTTATATTAGTAATACCACCTTCACCAATATAATCTGATTGAGTTTGTGTCGTTAATTCAAATCCAGACAGTTTTTCTACTTCGAGCTCTAAATATTCATTTTGTGTACCTGAAACCGAAGCTACCTGTTCAGAGTCAAACTGTTCCCCTTCAACAATTAACTCGTTATAAACAGAACTGGTTTCAGTTTGGCGATTGAGTAAAGGATCTTCTTCTGATCCAATATCTTCAATCATTACCGGAATCGTGTTCTGTGACACTGATGTTTCAACTTCTTCAATTTCTTTGTCCAGGCTCATTGAATCATTTAACAATTCAATTTCCATAAATTCAGAAGATTCCTCTATATCCATTTCATCATTTGCCGAGTTGATGCTCTCTAAATCCAAATCACCATCTTCCAGTTCCAGGATTTCTAATTCATCATCTAAATCGTCGTCTACCGGCTCCAGACTCTCTAATTCCACTAATTCTGTTTCTTCAGCTTCAATTTCAGTCTGATCCAGTTCATAAAGCGTGTCATCGGCTAATGTCACTTCTTCCGGTAAATCTTCAACTTCATCATCCAATAGTTGTGATGTTATATCCAATTCATTTTCTAACTGGTCAATTGACATTGTTTCGTCATTTTTATCTGCTAAGATATCCAGTAATTCATCATCGATAACGTTAATAGAATCCAGGACCTGTTTTCTATTTTTTGATCTATTTTGTTTTTGATTTTCAAAAACTGCTTCTAGTTGATCCTGCAAAGTCGATGACTCAAAGGGTTTTCTCAAAAAACCGGAAACACCGATATTTTGTAATTGCTTTTCATCAATTTTATCTCTGGCAGATGTTAATAGTATTATAGGAACATTGTTTAAATTGTGATCATTTTGAAGCGCGTTTACGGTTGGGTAACCATCTTTGTGATCATTGTTACTTAAAAAAACGATATCTGGTTGAACATCTTTTGTTCTGTCAATGTATCGGCCTGGTTGTTGTTCATGTTCTACGTTCCAATTCCAATTTTCTTTGGGCAAAGCAGACTCAAATAAATCATGAACTAGTGTACTCTCTTCCAGAATTAAAATTGTCTTATACATGAATGGCTCTCTTAGATTTGAATTTAGGTCGTTTTTTTTGTTTTAATGATACTAAAATTCCCTTTTAAGTTGCATTGCTTTCATATCAAAGGAATTTAAATTTGTCTCTAATAATAAGGACTCCAGAGTTTTTATTACACTCTCATCCAAAGTGATTTTTTACCCTTTTTCTGTATGTTTAAAAACACCATCCCAGTCGCCTGCCGGAGGCGTTTTTATAAATTGGTTGCAACGGTCAATATAACTGATAGATGGGCCATCTCCCGGAATAATTTTCAAGGCACGATTAAAAGCACTAATTGCATCCTGATAATTTCTGGCTTTATATAACCCCAGTCCCTTGTCATATTCCACGACCATATCCGCGATTTTTCCTGATACTTTATTCTTTTTATCCATTAAATCGTAGACGATGACTGGTTCATTTCTACCTACTACCAGGATTCGATCCAATTCTCTAACGTCGATATCACCTGAACAAAGGTTGTAGGTGTTTTCCGATATCATGGAATAATTTTTATAAAATTTATTGGCCCCTTCCAGTCTGGCTGCCAAGTTTACGGCATCGCCCATAATGGTGTAATCCATTCGGTTTTGGGAGCCCATATTTCCAACAACCATTGGTCCTGAATTTAAGCCCATTCTGACGTATAATTCTGGTTTTCCGGCTGCAATAAATTCCTTTCGTTGTTCAAGCATTCGTTGCTGCATGTCAATCGAGGCATAACAAGATAATTTTGCGTGATCCGGTTGTTCCAAAGGCGCTCCCCAAAATGCGATGATAGCGTCTCCTTCAAATTTATCAACAGTTCCATTATACCCGGAAATAATGTCACACATTTCTGTTAAATATTGATTTAACAACATTACCAGCTCATCCGGTGTTAAGCCCTCTGAAATTGTCGAAAATCCCTGAACATCTGAAAAGAAAGCAGTCATCTCTTTACGGGAACCACCTAAAGATAATTTTGAAGGGTCTTTAACAATAATATCAATAACATCTGGCGACAAATATTGTCCAAAAGCAGTTGTTATAAAACCCTTTTCCTTCCTTTCTGCAATGAAAAGAAAAACATTGATAAATAAAAATCCAATGGCTCCGGCTAAATAAACATAACTCATGGAAAACGCAACATCTTGATAAATGTATAAATAAGTACACAATAAGGTGTACCCAATCATCAAGCCTACTGATGACAAAAGCCTTATAATCAGTACAGAAATAAAATGGATGGAAATCAGTACTATTAACATGAAAAGAATCATAATCACTTCCAGGGTGGTCGAAGCTGATCTCAAATTATTATTTTTCAGCAAGGTAGAAACTTCAATTGACATCATTTCAATACCGTACACTTCCCCAACAATCGTATGAAAGATGTCATGTGATAAGAGTGAAGTATCACCTAAAAACACTATTTTACCACCTAAGAGTTCTTTAAATTCATCAATTTCGTCCTCATCCTCAGTATCCATATCCAAAATATCCATCGCTGGTATCCCAACAAACGGATCTTTACTTAATGAAAAAATATCACTTTTTAATTTTGGAAAATCAATTCGGAATTCATTAAATTGATCCAATGTAACTTTTTTATCACCGATAATCAGCTGACCATTCTTCACCTTCGGTTCACTCTCCAGAAACATTGACACGGCCTTAACCGAAACCGGCCATGAATTTTCTGTTTTATCCAGATCAGAATAAATAGTCAGTCGATTTTGCATATTACCCTGTGGTGTGTGATCAGAATAAGCAGTGATGGCACTATTTTTTAAAATTTCAATGGGATATCTAACTCCTTCGATTTTTTTGGTGATTTTATTTATATTGAGTAGAGAAACGATAACGATATTATCCTGCGCTTTTAAATATTCTGCCAGTACCGGATCTTCACCATATGAACTATTAAAATCGAATAACATATCCACAACTACAACTTTCGGTTCCGCCAAACTAATATTATGAATTATTTTTCCAATATCAGTTCTTTTGAAAGGAAATCCACCGTATTCCTGAAAAAAATCTTCATTTAAGTCAATAATAGCAATATCTTCCGATAAAAACCGTGTTTTCTCTTTATCGCCGTAAGTATTCCTTAAAATGTGTCGAATTGACAAAGTTTCATTTTCAAAGGTCGAAAATAGTTCCATTTGTTCTGCTGGTATCATCAAGGCGAACAACAAAATAGTCAAAAATATATCATATCGCTTTATAATAGATTTCATGATAATTATTTATTTTTTGGTTTCGTTTAAATCGGGTTGCTGAAGATAAAAAAATAAATTAACTGATTATTTAACAAAAAAACTCATTTAACCACCATAATACTGGTTATACTATACAATGTCTATTATTATAGCAAGTTTGTAACCTCAATAATTAATCAATATCTCATTTGACTGTTTTAGTGAACATTTGGAAAAATAGTCTAACATTGTTCAGGAAAGTACACGGCAAAAGTATTGTTAATTAAGGCGATTTAGGCATATTCATTCACCGCTTTGAAAACCAAATCCAATAACATTAATATAAAATGCACTAAATATGATCCAACAAAATTATAAAAAAAGTCTCTTTTTCATTATATTTTTATCGATCTCAATGCTTTTAATTGGAATTTGGGTAGGTGGGAAAAATAAATACTCATATTCGGATTTTAATTTCGATGCAGAAAACATAACTGAGCTAATCACTCAATTTGAGGTAATTGAAAAGGAAGATCAACTTTCAGCTGAAGATAAATATAATTTATCGGTACTTGTTTATAAGAATAAAAACTATATAAAATCAAAAAAATCATTTCAGGAACTTTTGAATTCAGGTACAGGTGAATCCAATATTCTAATTTCTGGTTTTTTTAACCTGGGTAATAATTTTTTTAAACTTGCTGAGGCTGAAAAAGAAATTGAAAAGGCATTGGAACTGTATCATAAAAGCTTAACAAGCTTCCGTGGAGCCTTGGAATTAATAAATCGAAATCAGAAATTTTTTAGAGAAGAGACCAAAAAAGACGATGATATTTTACATAATTTTATATTGACTAAAAACCGAATTAAAATTCTGGCTGATCAACTAAAAACTAATAAACAAGCCGCGAAGCAACAACAAAATCCTTATCAGCTCGTCAAGCAAATTGAATCAAACGAATCAAAAATTGAATTACTTATTCAAAGATTGCAGACGATCGCCAATACAAAAGAAATTTTAGAAATAAAGGAGGAAATAATAAAACTGCGAAAGGAAAACTTAAACAGTTTAGCTATCATAAAAAAACAAGTACAGGAGCAGAATAATCAAAATCAACCCTCTTCACCATCTACTCCCCTAAAACCATCAAAGAAACTAACAATATAAGCGATTTAACCTATTACTATTTTTTGGTAATTATCCACCGACCGTTTTCTATTTGACGATCATATTTAATTCCTTCTTCCTGGGCTTTCAATTTAAGTCTTTGGTTCAATCGCCTTCCCTTTAAGGAAGTAAAATATTCAATTATTTCGTTAGGGTGTGTCTGCAATTCTTTTAATGACTGGTAACCATCCAGGCTTTCCAATATATCCAGTAAGGTATCAATTGACGTTTCATTAAAGCCTTTAAACGTAATTAAAAAACTCTCACCGATATCTCCGACAGATTGATAATAGGCAACAATCCTTTCAATGAGCTCACTGGCAGCAAAATTTCCTGCCTTTATGGCGGCTTTCGCCTGTTCGCTCTCCCAGGCATAACTATTGACTTTTGCTGTTGTTAATTGTTTTTGTTCCGAATGCAGTGTTGCCATTATAACACCACTAGCTACATCATATGCCTTTAATTGAGCGGTAATCCATACCGCCGAGTAAGCAAATGATGGATCTGATATCGCGGATTTTTGAGTAGGAAACAGTTCTAATTCCACGATTGTTTCCACCATGTTGCTATTCGCAATTTTAATCCATTCAGAAATATTTTCATCACCATTTCCCGTAGGTCTGGTTTGATCAAGTACGTTAAACAGAGACGGTTGATGAAACACGCGGAACCCATTCCTGATTAACTCTGATTGAATGGCTGATTGTGCTTCTGAAACCGCCCGGTGGTTTTTATTTAAAGCTGAGGGATGTGTCGGATTATATAACACCACAAAACGTTTATTACCCATTTTCTTATGCAGGATTCTAAGTGCGCTTAGTTTTCCTTTAATCTTTTCAGTAGATACTTCTGCATCGATTTCAACATACCATTCTTTATTTCTCTTTTCACTGATTAAGGTTTTATAACTGGTAATATATCCCTGGGCGCTTGAATATATTTCATCATTGATAATCAAGTAGTTTTTAATTCTGGTTTTGGACTCTAAGACAACACCAACCCCCTGTTCCACAGCACTACGTAAAGCATTTCTAAGTGCCTGCTCTTTAGCTAAACCATCGTTGCCGTTAAAAATAGAAACGGAGCCTTTCCCAATTGTTCCAGCTTCTACTACATTGAAAGCTAACACAAATAAGACGAAAAACGGAAAGAAAATTTTAGAAAATCTGGATATTGAATTCATTGTTACCTCTTTTACTGTTTTTATTTTCTTTAAAAAATTGTATCTATTTACCCTATCAATGATATGCGATATTATTTTGTATCATTGATTTGTTTCATTGCCTATTGGAATTTGATTCTGATCAAACTTATCTTTAATTAGTGATTCAAGTGGCCAAAGCTTAAGTGGTTTTAGGAGAAGATCCTCATGATTAACGATACTAAGTTTATCTACCCTGGGGTTTTCCTCATAGGTGGGTTGTGCTTCTGGTGCTTTTTTCATTTGTTCTGCTTCAACCATAGCATCACTGACTTTTCTTAACTGCTGTTCCTCCAACCAACTTTGGATACTATCCCCCCAGGCCTGAGCATATTCCATTTCGCGATTTATTCTATTGGCATTTGAAAACATATCAGCGGCTTCCAGCCATTTTTTCTGCCTTAAATAAGCTGATCCAAGGTTATAATAGGCAGCAGTTTTATTTTGGATATAGATCGCTGCCGGTTCTTTTTTGCCGGGTTCAAATAGCACTATTTTCCATACTTCCACTGCTTGCTCAAGATTTCCGGCATCCGCAAACTTAATGCCTTTTCTGATTCTCCAATCTCCAAAATCATATACAGTACCAGAAATAAAATCATACCCAAAGCCTTTTTTTAAATCTAATGGCTGATCTTCCGGTTTGATTTCAAGCAGCGCGTTAATGACCTTCTTAGATAATAACGCAGTAAGTCTAATGAGTTCATCTTCCTTGGAAATACGATTCTTTACCTCTTCTTCTCCAAAATAAATTTGTTGAAAAGGTTGAGAAAACTGTTTTTGGATTAAAATTTTTCCGGAATCTGCCTGATAAAGCGATATATGAACATTTACCAAAGCATTTCTTCTAACAAATTGTGTATCAGGAGACACATCAAATTCACCAAAATCTGTAAATGGATTGATTCGTTCTTCATTTTCCCAGATGGTATAATCATTAACTCTAATTCTGAGTACACCCAGCTGTTCTAAATTATCTGGCAATAATTCGGTAACAGAATATTTCCTGATCGATTTAAGAGAAGTTAAAAATTTTTTCTGAAATTGTTGAATATTATCTCCGATAAAACTTTGGATATAGATTCCCCTGATATTTTTGAGCGTGGTTTCTTTTTGTGTCTGAGTAGTAGTGTTCACTTCATTCCAGAATGGAAAGAATTGGCAGCTGGTTAGAAACGCCAGAAAAAAAAGGACAGCAAATCCATAATTAATCAAGGTAAAAGGGTATTTCTTCATTCAATGGATTCAGTTATTATATTCTCAAACAAGGTGGCAAACACCAGCTATTGATGTTTGTCGCACGATTAAATTCATCAACAATAACTAAAAAGCAAAGATGATACCAAGGTATTACCTGAAAATTGCTATTATTCCGATCAGTAAATTAATGTGCTTACAAAACCCTTGATTTTAAGTAGTGTCGGGAATACGAAAGACCTAATCAGATCGTCACCCAACATATTTTGAAAACTAGTCTGAACAGTAAATATAATTACAAATGCGATTAAGATGCTTTTTGCAATACTAAATCCACTGGCAACAATCCGACTTAAAAAAATCGGAGGCCGATTGGATAGCATCGCCTTTGCCAACCAGGATAAGATACCTCCGATAATTAATCCAAGTAGAAACAATGATATGTAAGTGGTAATTTTGGCAAAAAGCTGATTGGATATGTATGGTAATAGATGATGATAGTAACTCATAAAGTATTTTTCTGCAGCAACATATCCTGCAAAACAGCCTAAAAACGATAAAAGTTCCCTTAATGCACCTTTTCTGATAGCGAAAATAAAAAGTACAATAAAAATAACGATGAAAATTATGTCAAAAAAATTCATATATCGACCTTTTTATTTTTTGTTATTATAATATTAAAATTTCGATTATCATAAGGCGTTCAAAAAAAAAAACCAACGTAATTATTAAAAAATTGAAAGATTGTACAGGACCGTGTAGTGCTGTGATTAGAAAAATTTATAAAAAACCGTAAATTATGCAACGAATAAACTCCAATATTAAGAGGTAAAATGAAACCAACAGCATCAAAAGAGTGGCAAGAATTAATAAACCATTTTAATGAGATTCAAAATTTTTCATTAAAGGATATGTTTATTGAAAATAATATGCGTGCCAATGATTTTACTTTTGAGCAGTCAGGTTATTACTTTGACTTGTCAAAAAATCTGATCACGCAAAATACAATACCTTTATTAATCAAACTTGCCAGGGAATTAAAACTGGAACATGAAATTGAGGACATGTTTTCTGGTAAAAAAATCAATCAGACAGAAAACAGGTCTGTATTACATACAGCTTTAAGAGATGTCAAAAGTTCCGAACATATAGTTGATGGCCAGGATATCCTGAAAAATGTGAATACTGAAATTCAAAAAATGGAATCTTTCGTTCAAACCGTTCACAAAGGCGACTTCAAAGGATATACAGGTAAAAATATTAAAAATGTAGTCAACATCGGTATCGGTGGTTCCAATCTTGGTCCATTAATGGTTTATGAAGCCTTAAAACATTATTCAGTTGAAAATATCAACGTTCAGTTCATCTCCAACATCGATGGCACTCATTTCATTGAAACCATCAAGGATCTTCATCCCGAATCAACTCTATTTGTCATCTGCTCAAAAACATTCACCACCCAGGAAACAATGGTCAATGCTTTCACTGCTCGAAAATGGGTTCAAGACTATTTTGGCAGTGAACAAGCCACCAAACACCATTTTGTAGCTGTTTCAACCAATATAGAAAAAGTCATGGAATTTGGAATTGGCCGGAACAATATTTTTCAATTCTGGGATTGGGTGGGTGGAAGATACTCACTAACATCCGCAATAGGGTTATCTTTGATGATAGGATTGGGAATCGAAAATTTTCATTTACTAAGAGCCGGTTTTCATCAAATGGATCAACACTTTAAAAGTACAGATCTTGAAAAAAATATCCCTGTGCTACTTGGCTTGTTAGGGGTCTGGTATAATAATTTCTTCAAAGTGGAAACTCACGCTATCATCCCTTACGATCAATATTTGAAGTATTTGCCTGGTTATTTGCAACAAACTGACATGGAAAGCAATGGTAAATCCACTGATCGAAATGGTGAGTATGTAGACTATCAGACAGGTCCCATTGTATGGGGAGAACCGGGAACAGATGGTCAGCATGCTTTCTTCCAGTTAATACATCAGGGGACTAAAAAAATACCTTGTGATTTTATTGGATTTGTGAATCCTCTTCATGAACTTAACCACCATCATGAAATATTGCTAGCAAACTTTTTTGCACAACAGGAAGCTTTAGCCTTTGGAAAATCAGAAGCTGAAGTTGCAAAGGAAAATATCGATTCATGGCTAATTCCTTTTCGTACTTTTCAAGGGAACAATCCCTCAACTTGTATCTTAGGAGAGCGCTTAACACCTGAAAGTCTGGGAGTTTTAATCGCCCTGTACGAACATAAAGTATTTGTTCAGGGAATCATATGGAACATATTTTCTTTTGATCAATGGGGTGTTGAATTAGGAAAACAACTGGCATCCAGAATATTGGCGGAAATTAAAAATGGGGTAGTTAATAAAGCTCAACATGACAATTCAACAAGTAATTTATTACAATACTATTTAAGAAAGAGTAAGGAGTGATTAAATGCTGAAAGAGAAAAAAATACTGGAAGTAATTGCATGTCCAAAATGCAAATCAAAACTAATAATCAATGATACAGATGATAATTTAAATTGTTTAACCTGTAAATTGGCTTACCCCATAAAAGACGGGATTCCAATTTTACTTTCAGATGAAGCGATTGATCTCAAAAAGCATCAGTAAGTTCATCCAGAATTTTTTTTGCAAAAAAAGTGACCACATCCTCGTTACCAGTTTCTGTTTCTTCAGTAGTTAAGTCCTGATTCGTTGAAATCAAATCATTAGTCACCTTTAAGGTGACATTTTCAAATAACGATTCACTCGGTATATTTTGAACTTGATTGATGCTTTTGTTCTCAATTAAATTCATTTTACCAACTAACTGAAATCTAAACTCATAAGATTGAACGTTAGTATCCGGATCAAGCGCATATTTACTTTTTACGATCGACAAATTTAACAACTCTATATTGATTACTAAATCTGCTTGTTTTTTTGAAATCAGCTCAATTTTTTGAGTATTAAGCAATATTTCCAACTCTCTTTTGACCTTTACGTCTAAGGCAGGCGAATAGCTGCTGTTAGTTATTCTTTGAATATACAAAGAAGTGGCACCATTTTTCAAAACCACCCGGTTTCGATTTAATTGAAATCCACAATTTGAAAAAATTAGTATAAAAAACAAACTAATTAGAACTAAATGATTGACAATTATCGATTTCATCATTAAATTTATGGATTGTATTTTTTCTTCTTAAATCTGTTTTAGTTACCTTCAAAAATCCAATGTTTGAAGCCCTTACCTCAAAATTAAATAGCACTTTTAAAAAGCTAACCAATAAAGGTGTATTAAACGAAACCAACATTGCTTCTTCATTAAAAGAAGTAAAAATGGCATTACTGGAGGCTGATGTCAATTACCGTGTTGTTAATGCTTTTTTAAAAGCGATTAAAATCAGGGCACTGGGGAAAGAAGTAATGGGATCACTGAGTCCCGGACAACAGTTTATTAAAATTGTGAATGATGAACTGGTTAAAATGATGGGGTCCGAGAATCACGGACTAGCCCAATCCAGTGAACAGGTAACTATTGTGATGCTGGTTGGATTACAGGGATGCGGAAAAACAACAACCGTGGCAAAAATTGCCAACAGAGCAAAAAAAGAAGGGAAAAAAACATATTTAGTGCCGGCAGATGTCTACCGACCCGCTGCAATTGATCAGTTACAAATGTTAGCTAAAGACATCGGTGTTCCATGTTTTGAAAGTACCAGCGAAATGAAACCAGCTGATATTGTTTCCAAGGCATATAAAACTGCAAAAGCCAGTCTGGTGAATTATATGATCATTGATACTGCGGGTCGACTGCAGATCGACGACACACTCATGAATGAACTTGAAGAAATCAAAGAAATCGTTCCCATTAAAGAAATCCTGTTCGTTGCAGATGCAATGACTGGCCAGGACGCAGTCAATGTAGCAAAAACCTTCCACGAAAAAATAAAAATTACTGGTTTTATATTGACTAAAATGGATGGAGATGCAAGAGGCGGAGCGGCACTTTCCATTCGCGCAATTACAGGGCAACCCATTAAATTTATTGGTACCGGAGAAAAAATAAAAGACCTGGAACCCTTTTATCCAGATAGAATTGCATCTAAAATTCTGGGTATGGGAGACTTGGTGGGATTGATCGAAAAAGCTCAGGAACATTTCGATCAGTCAAAAATTGAAAGCTTAGAAGAAAAGCTAAAGCGGAATTCATTTACTCTTGGTGATTTTCAGGATCAATTGCGACAAATTCGAAAAATGGGTTCACTAACAGATCTCGTTGGTATGATCCCAGGGCTTGGAAATAAAATCCCAGCCAACGCCAGTATGGACGAAAGTGCACTAATAAAAATTGATGCTATTATCTCATCTTTAACCAACAAAGAGAGAGATAACCCAACCTTGTTAAATGGTTCGCGTAAACTTCGGATTTCCAAAGGTAGTGGAACCCAGGTAAGTGATATCAATCGTTTACTGAAGCAGTTTATGCAAATGAAAAAAATGATGAAGAAATTTTCTAATATGGGCCAGGATAAAAAATCGATGCGCGCTATGCAGCAGATGATGGGTCCCGGAAATATGAATATGTTTCAGTAATCATTTTGTTTTTTATTAATTCTGGATAGATTAATCTATTAATTGTTTTATTTGGAGAAATCATAGTGGCAGTAAAAATTCGACTTGCAAGAGCAGGCGCAAAGAAAAAACCATTTTATAAAATTGTGGCTGCTGATAGCCGAATGAAAAGAGATGGAAGGTTCCTGGAAAAACTGGGTACTTGGGATCCGATTACTAAAAGTCTGAACTTCAGCAAAGCAGACGTTGAAAAGTGGATTGCAACAGGCGCATCTCCAACTGATTCGGTAGCAAAACTACTGAACAAAGAAGGTTTTGATTTTAAATTTTCTTATGTTCCAAAAGCCAAACAAGAAAAAAAGGCTGATGAATCTGAATAATATCAGACAAATTGGTAAAATTTTTAATAGCCATGGTGTTAAAGGAGAACTCAAAGTTGCCTCATATACCAGCTATCCAGAAATTTACGCAACATTAGATCAGATTACTCTGATCGGGAAAAACACAAAAAAGGTCTATAAAGTAATCAATACCCGACCGGTAAAAGATCACTGGTTATTTACATTGGAGGGTGTCGAAAACATGGACCAGGCAAAAAATTTAAAAGATTTTGACATTTATGTTTCAGAAGTTGAATTGCTTCCATTAGCTGAGGATGAATTTCTGATTTCTGACTTAATTGATGCAGAGGTCTTTTCAACAGAAAACAAGTATTTAGGTAAGATTATTAATTATTTTGATAACAGTGAACATGGTATCTGTGAAGTCAAAACGGAAGACGGAAAAATATTTCTTTTCCCGACGACAAAGGAAGTATTGATAGATATCGAAGCTAATAGCAAAGTCGTTATCAAGGTTTTACCGGAACTACTTGAATTAAATGATTAATATTCTATTTTGCAGTGAAAATACGTGCTGGATTTTATAGTTTTTACAATTCTTCCTGATTTAATAAAAACTTTTACTGCTCAAAGCCTAATTAAAAAGGGAATAGATAAACAAAAGTTCAGTATTAAAACCGTAAACTTTAGAGATTTCGGAATCGGTAAGCATCATAAGGTAGACGACACACCATACGGCGGCGGCGCAGGGATGCTGCTCAGACCTGAACCTATCATTGACGCAATCGAAGATGTAGAAAAAAAGTTAACAGGAAAGCAACTATATAAAATTCTTATTTCCCCACAAGGGGAGCCATTTAAGCAAAAAAAAGCGATCTCCTTGAGCAAATTAGATGCAACAATTGGTTTGATTTGCGGGAGATTTGAAGGTTTTGATGAACGTATCCGGGACTTCGTCGATGAAGAAATAAGTATTGGTGACTATATATTATTAGGTGGTGAAATACCAGCAATGGCGATTATTGAAGCAGTTAGCAGACTAGTCCCCGGTGTCGTTGGAAATGACGACTCTCTGGTCGATGAATCGTTTCAGGCAGATTTGCTGGAATACGCACAATATACAAAACCACTAAATTTCAGAGATAAAGTAGTACCGGAAGTTTTGATTTCAGGTCACCATCAGAAAATTAAAGAATGGCGACAAGCATGTTCGATCAGCAGAACCAGGAAAAATCGATCTGATTTGTACCAGCTGTTTATAAACAGTCAGCACAAAAATGATTGATTATTAACCAAAATTGAATCTATATAATCAACAGGTTGGGAGATTTAAAGATGAATCAGATTATTAAAACACTTGAAGAACAACAATTACGGGAGTTACCTTCGTTCGAAATTGGAAATACGATAAGTGTCAGTTTTAAAATTAAAGAAGGTGAAAAAGAACGGATTCAACAGTTCGAAGGTGTTGTAATCGCAAAGCATTTTGGAAGTAAAAATTTAAAAGCTTCATTTACTGTTCGAAAAGTCACTCAAGGTTATGGTGTAGAACGTATTTTTCCACTACATTCGCCTAAAATTGATATGATTAAAGTCGTTCGAAAAGGTAAAATTAGAAGAGCCAAATTATATTACTTACGAAATCTATTTGGAAAAGCTGCTCGAATCAAAGAAAAACTTTATTCAAAGTAAATTTTGACGACTCAACAACGATTTAAGACAAGAAAAAGCACTGGTATTACCGGTGAACAGATCGCTACTACCGAAATGAAGCAAAAAGGGTATCAGATTCTTGAAAATAATTATCGTTGTCATATCGGTGAAATCGATATCGTCGCCAGCAATAATGAGTTTTTGGTGTTTGTAGAAGTGAAAACAAGAACAGAAGGAAAAACCAAGGTTGATCCACTGATTTCAATAACACAGAAAAAACGTCGAAAACTAAAAAATTTGGGGATGTTTTATGTTCGACAAAAGAGCATTTATAATAAACAACCTCGATTTGATGTCATTGCAATTATGCTGCTAAAGGATAAAAAGCATACTTTACAGCATATTGAAAATGCATTTTAGTTATTTAATATCAGCCAAAAATCTGAAAGAGGTAAATAATGGCCAATCATAAATCTGCTCTTAAAAGAGCAAGACAAAATGCTAAAAGAAGATTAAGAAATCGAAACTTAAAATCTACTTACAAATCAGAAATTAAGAGTTTCATTACATTAATCAATGAAAATAAAATTGATGAAGCGAAGACGAGTTTACCTCATCTTCACAAAACCATCGATAAAGCACAGACAAAAGGTGTGATGCCGAAAAACACGGCTTCGCGTTATAAATCTAACCTGACAATTCGTCTCAATAGAGTATTAAGTCAGGCATAAGTTATTTTTTTTTAAATAATTTTGGGGAATTGTAACTAATTGATTCCCCCGCTTTCCTTATCTCTGTAATTGTTTAAATATAATCAGAGGTACTCAATTTAAATCTATTTCCAGGAAAGATGATGAAAAGTTTGAAATTGCTCAGTAATTACAGCATAAAAAAAGTTTATTCTAACGTTAATAATCTCAGTAATTCGCGATTTCAATCAACTTTTTGTGTTAATCGTCTGCACCATTACCGAAAGATAATTGTATAAAGCCACCTTTAACCATATAATTTCATTGTAGGCCTTTATACTATGAAGCAGCTATCGATCGGATATTCAACTTGCCCAAATGACACCTACATTTTTGATGCATTGGTACACAATAAAATTGAACATGATTATCAATTTGATGTGATACTTCAAGATGTTGAATCATTAAATCAGCTTGCTTTTAAAAAATCATTAGATATTAGTAAAATATCAATTCATGCTTGGTTTCACATGACTAATGATTACAAATTACTTAGTAGTGGAGCCGCTTTGGGCAGAGGTTGTGGCCCTTTATTGATCGGAAAAACAAGTGATATCCCGAAAAGTGGAAAAATAGCACTACCAGGCACATTAACAACAGCTGCACTATTATTTAAGATTGCACTGTCTGGTGACTTTGAGTTTGTAATGATGCCATTTGATGCAATCATTCCGGCGATTATCAGCAATAAAGTAGTTGCTGGTGTCATCATCCATGAATCAAGGTTTACTTATCAGGATTATGGATTATGTGAGAAATTAGATCTTGGGCAATGGTGGGAAGAAGAAACAGGATGTATGATTCCATTAGGAGGAATTATGATTGATAATCAAAAATCAGATGATACAAAAAAAAACATCTGTAAATTAATTGAACAGTCAATTCTCTTTGCAAATCAACACCCTAAAGAAAGTACGAATTATATAAAAAGTTATGCAAAAGAAATTAAAGACAGTGTTATTAACAACCATATTCAATTATATGTAAACGAATACTCTTTATCATTACAAGATACAGGAATACAAGCAATACAAGAACTATATATAAGAGCGGTTAAAAATAATATTATCCCAAATATCGAAAAGGGAAAAATTTCAGAATTAATCATTCAATAGTAAAAAAATTAATTATAAAACGGTGCAAGATTTGCTTTTCCTGCAATCGTGCAAATTCTGACTAATTTAATGATTGGTAATGGCTGAAAAAATTGGATATGTTTCAAAAGAACAAATTGAGCAGATCATTCAATCTGTCGATATTGTTCAATTGATCAGTGGATATGTTCAAATTAAGTCTTCAGGCAAGAATTTTATAGGGTTATGCCCGTTTCATAATGAAAAAACGCCGTCATTTATTGTTTCACCATCTAAACAGAATTATCATTGCTATGGGTGTGGTGAATTTGGGAATGCCATTCGATTTATTATGGAGGTTGAAAATTTCAAATTCCCCGAAGCAGTTAAATACCTGGCAGATAGGCATGGCATTTTATTGTCTACCACTAGTTCTGGTAAAAAAGAGAACAGGTTTCAAAATCATGCTTATCAATGTATTGAAGCAGCTTTTAAGTTTTATCGTAATAATCTGAAACGATCTGATGAATCCAGTAAAATTCAACAGTATTTAAAACAAAGAAGTATTTCCCGGGATTTAGTTGAAAAATTCCAGTTAGCCTACGCGCCTTCTGGCTGGAACAACCTAAGTCAATATTTGAATAAAAATGGTTTTAGCGAATCACTACAAAACAAAGTAGGGCTTATCAAGCAGGGTGAAAAGGGTAACTTCTATGATCGAATGCGTAATCGGCTGATCTTCCCGATACAGGACACGCAAAGCCGATTTTTAGGTTTTGCCGGCCGTGTGATTGGTGATGATTTACCTAAATACTTAAATCCACCGGAAACGCAATTATATAAGAAAAGTAACTATTTATATGGGCTCAAAGAAGCCCAAAATAATATTCGAAAAAAAAACAGAATAATCATTGTTGAAGGTTACTTGGATGTTATCCGTTTACATGAACATTCGTGGGATGAAAGTGTTGCTACATGCGGAACGGCACTTCATGATAACCATATTAAACTGATAAAGCGATTAAATGTTAATCAGGTCTACTTACTTTTTGACGGTGATTCAGCTGGTATTAAAGCAGCTGAAAAAGCAGCACAACTTTTTATTAAAAGTGAAGTAGATAGTAAAGTTATTATATTACCGGAGGGTCTTGATCCGGATGATTATTTCAAGGCACATAATAATACGGAATTTCAGATTTTAATTGATCAATCGTCAAAGGATTTTGAATTCATCATTCAACAATCCCAAAAAAGAGCTCAAGAAGGAGGAATTGAACATCAGAAAACGACAGTTGAAAATATGGTTGAACTTTCTAAAGAGATTCGAAGTCCAATAAAAAGAGATTTATTTCAGCTAGCAATTGCAAAGGCTTTTTCAATTGATCCAAAGAGTGTCTATCATTCTGTCAGATCGACGAATCATGAAAAAAAACATAAAAATATTAGCTATTTAAATCAAAATAGACAATTCTCTTATCAAAAATCTGAAGAGCATGAAGTTGAATTAATTCAATATCTTATTAAACAAGTACAAGCTATTACCAAAATTAAAGAGTATGTAACACCCGTTCAGTTTTCAAATCCTTTGTTAGCCACCTTATTTTCAAGGCTGATAAAATTGACAGATGAGGAATATACTTCATTAAAACCACAGGAGTTTCCTGAAATTTTTGTCGAATACAGTTCTCTGATCATGCATTTATTGCAGACGGGAAAAAACTATACAACAGACATATTTTCAGAAACTAGATTGGATGAAGTCATTTACAGATTTAAAGAACAACAAATGTTTCAATTGCAAGCCAAAATTGATTCAGCAGAAACTGAAGCTGAAACGAAAAAATGGTTAAGTAAAAAAAACGAACTACGTAAAGAAATTAGTCACTTGCATCATAGAAAAAAGAAGTAATTTAGCCAACCCAGTTGGAGATAATATGAAAAAAAAGCTCGCAGAAAAAACAAAACAGAAAAAAGATATCAAATTGACTCCTAAAATCATGGAAAAGATCATTAAACAATTGATATCAAAAGGCAAAACAAAAGGATTTGTCACGGAAGCTGAAATTGTTGATAGTTTTCCAACCAAACCTATTAAAAAAGAGTTAAATGCGGTATATGATTTTCTCGCCGATAAAAATATTGAAATCGTTGATTCCACCAAAAAAGTTGACTTGAAAGATCTTGACAACGACATTCGCAGTCAAAATCTTGATTTTGAAAATAGCAATGATTTTAGTGGTGGAGAGGCAGCAAATACAGCAGATAGCCAGACGACTATAGATCAGAGTTCTGACGACCCTGTCCGAATGTATCTTCGGGAAATGGGTTCTATCAAGCTACTTACCAGAGATGGTGAAGTTGATATCGCTAAGAAAATTGAGAAAGGTCAACATGAAATGCTTGATATTTTGCTAAGATCAGAATTGATTGTTAACTATTTATTCGATTTAGGTAAAAAACTTAAAAATGGAAAAGCCCGGGCCCGTGATATTGTCTCTGGTATCGACGAAGATGATCAGGTAATTGAAGAGGAATCACAGGCAGCTGATCAGGTGATTCAAAAGTTAAAAATAGCCAAGAAACATTTTGATGAAAGAAACAAGTTCTTCAAAAAACTACAAAGTATTAAGGATCTAAAGAAGAAAATAGAGATCGAAAAAGATCTGGAAGAAGCAAAATATTTATTATTAAATATTTTACGCTCTGTTAATTTTAATACCAAACAAATTGATACTATGTTTGCTGTGATGTTACATCATAATGATAAAATTGACTTAACATTCACACAACTTTCCAGATATCAAAGAGATTTACATGCACCAGTGGCTAAAGTAGAAAAAATAATTATTCAGTGGAATGAGGAAAACCCCGAAAAATTTGATGAATTAGAACAACAAATTAAGGATCTGACCAGACATAGTTTCAGGGTGGCTCGGCGGATTTATGAAAAAGTTGAGGCCGGTGGACGCCGAATTGACAAAATGATTTCACAAACAGATGTACCACTGGATAAATTCAGAAGTGAAATTAAAAGACTTAAAATCGCGGAAGGTAAAGTAAGTCGAGCGAAAAGTCTACTGGTTGAAGCAAACTTAAGGCTCGTTATCAGTATCGCAAAAAAATATACAAACAGAGGACTTCAATTCCTGGACTTAATTCAGGAAGGAAATATCGGTCTAATGAAAGCTGTTGATAAATTTGAATATCGAAGAGGTTATAAATTTTCGACTTATGCCACCTGGTGGATTCGACAAGCAATTACGCGCGCTATTGCAGATCAGGCACGTACCATTCGTATTCCGGTACATATGATTGAAACCATTAATAAGCTAATTCGTACCTCGCGTCATCTGGTCCAGGAATTTGGCCGGGAACCGTCACCGGAAGAAATTAGTGAAAAAATGGATTTACCAGTTGAAAAAGTTAGGAAAGTACTTAAAATCGCCAAGGAACCAATATCCCTCGAAACACCTATTGGTGACGAGGATGACTCTCATCTGGGTGATTTTATCCCTGATGCAACGGCTGTACTACCCAGTGATTCTGTTGTAAATACCTACTTAGCTGATGTCACTAGAAAAGTATTGGGCACTTTAACACCAAGAGAAGAAAAAGTTCTGAAAATGCGTTTTGGAATTGATGAGAAAAAAGATCACACATTAGAAGAAGTTGGACAAGATTTCGATGTTACCCGTGAAAGGATTCGGCAAATAGAAGCCAAAGCTCTTCGAAAATTACGACATCCAACTCGAAGTCGACAATTAAAAAGTTTTTATGAATAACTCAGTCCTAATTTTAATGAATAAAGCCTTTCTACAACCATTTTTCCGGATGAATCTGTCGAATTTGCTTAAAAAAAGCGGATTCGACATCCTCTAATGATCAATAATCATAGAAAACCCTTTTCTTCATATTTAAATAAGATACAATCTCGGTATTTCAAGGTTCAGCTGTCAAGTCAATTCCCATGGCAAAGACCATTCGATCTATAAGCAGTTAGTTAGAATCAATTATTAATAAACCGGATCGTATTTTTTAAAGATTAACTATTTTAACGATAAATAACCTTTTTATTATTACAGGATACAATGACTTTAAATCAGCTTGAAAGTTGGTCAAGAACGAACATGTGTGGGGATCTAAGAAAGGAAGCAACTGGCAAAGAAGTAATTTTGATGGGGTGGGTGAATAACCGGCGTGATCATGGTGGCGTTATTTTTATTGACCTGAGAGATTATACTGGTTTGTGTCAAATTGTTTTCGGAAACCAACATGATGCAAATTCATTTGAAAGAGCTGATACACTAAGATCAGAAAATGTTATCGCCATAAAGGGAATTGTGGCTGATCGGGCTGATAACATGATAAATCCTAAAATGGTTACTGGTGAAATTGAAATCTTTGTTACTGAACTTAAAATTCTAAATACCTGCAAAAACCTCCCATTACAGATATCTGATGAGCAGCAGGAGGTGAACGAAAAAACCCGTCTAAAATACAGGACCTTAGATCTTAGACGACCGGCAATGCAGGAAAATTTAATGCTTCGCTCAAAAGCAGCCCAGGTGGTTCGAAATTTCTTTTATGATAGTCAATTTTTTGAAATCGATACCCCTTTTTTAACAAGGTCTACACCTGAAGGAGCCAGGGATTTTTTGGTGCCTTCAAGAGTTAATCCCGGCAAGTTTTTTGCGCTACCACAGTCTCCTCAGCTTTTTAAACAAATGTTGATGATCAGCGGATATGATCGCTATTTCCAAATTGTGAAATGCTTTCGGGATGAAGATTTAAGAGGAAACAGACAGCCAGAATTCACACAAATCGATATTGAAATGTCATTCACTGATCAAGCCCAGGTAATTTCAGTTGTTGAAAAAATGGTTCAAAAACTGTTCAAAGAAACAATCAATGTTGATGTTCAGTTACCAATTATTCAAATGACTTACGCTGAAGCTATGGACGATTATGGGGTGGATGCTCCGGACCTTAGATATGACCTTAAGTTAAAGGATGTCAGTTCAATTATAAAAGGATGTGGATTCAAAGTTTTTTCCGGTGCCACAGACAAAGGTGGTATTGTTAAAACCATCATGGTTCCGAACGGTTCCTCTCTATCAAGGAAAGAACTGGACGATTTTACTGATTTTGTTAAAATCTTCAAATCAAAAGGAATGGCCTGGGCAAAAATCAATGAAGATGGTTGGCAGTCACCAATCGCTAAGTTCTTTACCGAAGAGGAAATTCAAGCCATCAATGAAAAAACAGGTGCAAAACCAGGTGACTTAATTTTATTTGGTGCTGATACTTCAAAAATAGTTAATGATTCCCTGGGAAATCTCAGAAAAGAGATCGCTAAAAAACTGGGATTAGTCAATGATGACGTTTTTAAATTCGTTTGGGTCACCGATTTTCCACTTTTTGAATATGATGAAACAGAAAAAAGATACTCATCTTCACATCATCCTTTCACTATGCCGGTTATTGAAGATCTGGAAAAATGGGGTGAAACAGATCCTTCTAAGATTAAATCTATTGCCTATGATCTGGTATTGAATGGTGTCGAACTCGGTGGAGGAAGTATCAGAATTCATCAAAAAGAAATTCAGGAGAAAATATTTAAGTTGCTCAATCTCAGTGATCAGGAAATCAAAGAAAAATTTGGTTTTTTTATTGAGTCATTGGAATTCGGAGCGCCACCTCATGGTGGATTAGCATTTGGTTTTGACAGAATTATGATGTTTTTAAACAAAACAAGTTCAATTAGAGATGTCATTCCTTTTCCAAAAACACAACAGGCTTCCTGTTTGTTAACCGAAGCTCCTTCTGACGTTGCCCTCGACCAATTAAAAGAACTTGGATTGGCGATCAGAAAATCAAATCAATAGAAAATGAGTTTTAAGGTAGGATTAGCGCTAGGTGGTGGAGGTGCCAAAGGTTTAGCCCATTTAGGTGTCATTAGAAGACTTGAACAATATGGCTTCCCCATCGATATTATCACCGGTACAAGCATAGGAGCCATCATTGGAGCACTTTATGCGAGCTCACTGGATAGTGAATATATCATCGATCATGTGATTTCTTACCTTAATTCCAAAGATTTTGATAAGACCCGGTTGGAATTCTTAAAAGAAGGTAACAAAGAGGAAAGTGGTTTTGTTTCTCAGCTAAAAACAATTCTTAAAACCGGGTTGTTTTTAACAGTTTATTTGAATCAACAGTCTTTTATTTCCAAAGAAACACTTCAGAAAAACCTTGAAAAGATTCTACCCAATATCCAACTGGAGGATTGTCTCATTCCACTTGGTTTAATTGCTCTTTCCTTAGATGATAGCTTACCGGTCGAACTTAAATCAGGCAATCTGATTGAGGCGGTAATGGCTAGTTGCGCAATTCCTGGAGTATTTTCACCAATTTATGTGGACGGGAAAATGATGGTGGATGGTGGATGGGTAGACCCGGTTCCCGTGAACCTGGCCAAAAAAATGGGTGCTGATTTTGTAATTGCTATTGATGTTGCACCAGAGTCCGGTTTTAATTCAACACCAAATAATGCTTTGGAAATTTCTCAAAAAGCCAGTGAAGCAACCAGGATGGAATTGAAATCTCAGTTATTGGAAAAGGCAAATCACACTATTCAAATTGATTTATCTAATATTCATTGGGCAGATTTTTTAAAATACGAAGCATGTATATCTATTGGTGAATCTGTTATAGATCAAAATATAGAAACGATCCGGAAAAAAATATTCCGGAAAAAAATATTTTCCTTCTTTACAAAACCGTTCCATTTTTCTTAAAAACTCCGCCAACGGCTTGCCTTTTGCATCTTCACATCGAATGAATTTGCAGCAGATAAAATTCAAAATTAAAATATTTAATGGGAAGGTTTATATAATTGATCTTATTAATTCAAAACATTATATGGGTTTTCTTCCGGCCAATACTGTTATAATATAAAAAAAATCTTGTAAAAAGTAACGGTTAGTGGCTATATTCTATGAAAAAAATGCCTGTTACAGCGGCAAACTGATTTGGAGATAAAATGGCTGAAGAAGATGTGGAAGAAGAAGGATCAGGTGGTGGAAAAAAGAAATTTATTATAATCATTGTCGTTGTTCTTTTACTTTTAGGTGGCGCAGGTGCAGCATATTATTTCATGTTTATGGGAGACGATAAAGAGGAAGCACTCAATCCAGGGCAAACAACAGAAGAGCAAGCAGAAAGTGAATCAGGAACCCAGGGTGATCCAGCTAATCCAATATTTACACCCCCGGCTCAATACACTGTTAACCTAAGAGATGGTAAACATTTCATAAAGTTATCCTTAGTAGCTGTATTAGAAGATCCTGCTGCTTTGGCATATTTAGCCCAGCGAATGGCTTATATTGATGATAGGGTGATTTCCCTCTTGTACAACATGACGACTGCGGATCTAAGAACTCAAGCTGGAATTGAGTTGCTAAAAAGAGAGTTATATAAGGAAGCCAATAGTATATTTACCCATGAATTTATTATGGAAAGTGATACTCAGGACCAATTTCCGGTTAAAAAGATTTTATTTAAAGAATTTTTGATTAACTAATTTTAATTATAAAATGTCATGGCTGAATCAGGTGAACTGGATTTCTCGAATCTGGATGGAATGGATGATATTGATTGGTCCGACGTAGAGGGAGAATTACAGCAAAACAGGGACATGCTCATTCAGGAAGCGAAAGAATCAAAAAAACCTGCTGAAGGAGGAGCATTACAAAGTTCAGGTGAAGAATCCGTATCCGATGCTTTACCTGATCCAACCGAACTGGATATTGATTTTCTGATGGACGTTCCACTGCGACTAACAGTGGAAATTGGTCGTACCAAAGTTCTGATTAAGGATTTATTAAATATTGATATCAATTCTGTAATCGAATTGAGGAAGAAAATTGGTGCACCTATGAACGTTCTTATCAACGATAAACAAGTTGCTAAAGGAGAAATTATTGTTCAAAATGAAAAGTTCGGATTAAAAATTACTCAAATTCTAGATGAAAAGGAAAGATTACAAAGTTTAAGAGATCGTTAAATGCGGCCATCAATTTCATTATTTATCTTTTGTTTACTGTTTTTTAGTCTCCCAGCCATCTTATACAGTTCAAGCCAAGAAAAGTGTTTAATTGATAATGTTAAGCATTCATCCACCCAAGAATTCGATACGATTCAATTGCATTTAAATTGTCAGTTTTCCAGCCCTTTAAGTTACCATTTTGATTATGGAATCACAGAAATTACAATTCCTGATACTGCCGTCGAAAAAGAGTTTTTTTATAAAGTAAACAATCGTTTCCTCAAAGATATAAACATTCAAAATTCAGGCGATAATACAATTTTACGGATTTCATTTGCAGACAGGAATGAGCAAAAAATTGGATTGTTTGATCATGAAAGCAAAGAAAATGATTTAATAATTAAAATAAGCAGAAAATTACCAACTTCACTAGAGTCTAAAGATTCTGAGATAATACAGGAAAATCAATCGATTACCACTGGATTCTTGGAAGACTCCCAGATTAGTATCATTAAAATGCTGGCTGCTCTGTTTTTTATTTTACTCATCATTTATACTCTATTATGGCTATACAAGCGATTTACCAATAATCGATATAATTTCAAAAACCAAAAATATGATATTCGATTAGTATCTTCTTACCATATTGGAACGAAACAAAAAGTAGCCATAATTGAAATAAACCAGGTACCTTATGCCTGTGGTATCACTCCCAATAGCATCAACATCATTTCACAAGTTAATGATCAAAGCTTTTGGTCCTATTTTAAATCAATTGACTTTAATAAAAACAGTGACCAAATTATTGACTTTGCTAAAATCAAACAGGAATATTCTGATTTAAAAAATGAACAGCAAAAAGATTTAAAACCCCAAAAACCAAAGTTTGCTAACGAATTCTTAAAAAAAGTAAAGAATCTAAAACCAATTGATTAACTATCCACTTATTAAATAATGAAACAAGAAAATGGCTATTTAATTGAAATAAATGGCATTCAGCTATATGGTTACCACGGTGTTTTTTTAGAAGAACAAACACTGGGACAAAAATTTGAAATTGATGCCAGCCTTAAAGTATCCACAAATTCCGACTTTATAGAAGATAATCCCGAAAAAATACTTTCTTATGTTCACATCTTAGAGAGTATTGAGAAAAGCTTCTTTTCAAAAAAATTCAAACTGATCGAATCCCTTGCCCAGGCAATTCTAAATGATTTATCCCAATTTGAAGCTATTTGGCAGGCTTCAATTAGAGTCAAGAAGCTCAATCCTCCGATTCCAACCCCACTTTCTTCAACAGCCGTAGTTTTTGAGAAAAAATACTAGTCAAACATGTGATTCAGACGGCTTTTCAAATGATTTACCCAAAATTCAAAACTTTCAGATAGATTAATATTATGACAGAACTAGGTATGGAAAAATTGATTTTAATTCCTCTTGTATCAGCTTTTATTGGTTGGATGACTAACTGGATCGCAGTAAAAATGCTTTTTCATCCCAAAAAACCGGTAAAAATTCTATTTTTTGTCATCCAGGGAATATTTCACCTTCGTCAAAAGGAAATTGCAAAAAAACTGGGTAGTACTATTGAAAGTAAATTATTATCCCACCAGGATATTCAAGTGGTGATGAAATCGGACGATATCAAACAAAATTTATTGCCGGTCATTGAAGAATATATCAATGATTTTGTTTCTAATCGTTTGGTTTCCATACATCCCATGATGGCAATGCTGCCTCCGGATATGGTAGAACTCATTCAGGAGAAGTTACTGGAAGAAATTCAAAATATGCTCCCCGATCTTCTGAAAGAAGCCGGTAAATCATTAGAATCGAGCATGGATATTAAAGAAACTATCCGGAAAAAAATTGAAAACTTTGATGTTTCAGAACTTGAGGATATATTATTCTCGATACTTAAATCAGAATTTAAAATGATTGAATATATTGGGGGTATTCTTGGATTTTTTATAGGGGTCAGTCAAATTTTAATTATCAAGTTCTTATAATTCCAATGAATCATTTAAAATTTGCACTTCTCATACTAAATGGTAGCCCCCCTTCCAAAACGCTAATTTCCAAGTTCTGGGATGATGCCGCTCTAAGAGTATGTACAGATGGTGCCATTCATATATTACAACAATATCAACTGTCACCTGAAATCATATTAGGTGACCTGGACTCACTTAATAAAACGCTTGAACAAAATTACAAAACATCTGAATTGATATATATCTCTGATCAAAATACAACAGATGGGGAAAAAGCAATAAATTACTGCCTGAAAAAGAATTTTGATAATCTTATAATCCTCGGTGCTCTAGGGCAACGAAGTGATCACTGGTTGTACAATATTGGTTTACTAAAATATTGCCTTAAGCACAAACTTGAAGCGAAGTTATACAGCGAAAATGAAGAATTGTTTATTTGTAATTCACGGGTTGAAATTTGCGAAAAACCAGGAACAACACTATCAATCATACCTATTTTCGGAGAAGCATATATAGAATCTACCACAGGACTCAAATACCCGATTCGGCAACAGATCCTCAATTTAGGTCAATATAGCAGTATCTCCAATGAATTTGATCAAAGTTTGGCATCCATCAAAGTCACACAGGGGGAAGTATTGATATTGATAATTCGCCCAAGTTCAAGCGAAAAACAGTGTTTGCATTGAATCTCTCAAACGATAAATATCCCCGGTTTCATATAATTCACTTGCAATAACACTGACGTTTTGTTGGAGCAAATTATCAATATCTACGCCAATAAATTCTCCGGTCACAATAGCAATAATTGGTTTTAAACCCAATACTTCATATTCACTGCGAAGCATTTTTATGAAAACATATAACAACTCTGCATCATGATTTAGAATAACCAGATCAGGATCAAATACTTTAATTTGGTAGAGTAATCGGTTAAAATAGGTAGCAATTTCGACGGCATTTTGATTGGCGATATCCTGCTGTATAACATATTCTCTTTCCCTGGTGTCAGGGTACTCCAGAATTGTTTTTGCCATCTCTTCACTTGAAAGCGACGAAACTAAGTCTAAATCCGACCAGGGTAATTGAAATTTAGTGTCAGGGTTGTCATCGCTTCGAAGGATTTCCTCTAAAAAATTCTTAGTCAGATAAGCATTACTTTTTTGATGAGATACAATTGAGATTCGGCGAATATGCTGTTTTTGAAATTTATTTTGTAAACTTTTTTTATTTTTATTTTGACATGTTTTAAATATTTTATCTTTATTGACTTTAAATACTTGATTTAATTGGTTGTATAACTCATACAAGCTCAACTCATTCATCCTAAAATGGTACTCATCAATCTTAGCTTGAATCTTCTTTGATTGATTACTTGAAGATTTATCATATTCCTGAAGTAACTTATGCTTAAAAATTCGAAAGTTCCGATCCAAAATTATTTGACTTGATTTGCAACAAACAACAACACCGCTGTGTAAAAATTGTTCAATATAATCGGTATCAACCGCTGCAATTTTTTCCAATGTATCCAACTTTTCAGTAATATTTACAAACAATTTGTTCTTACGTATTCCTTTAAGTTGTTTATTGATAATACTTCCCTGAATATGGTCATCATAGAAAACTAAAGCATTTTCATCACTCAATTCAAGAATCTTGCTTTGTTTTTCATCCCAAATCAATGCACTTTCTAAAAGGCTGATTAGAATATCTAATTTTCTCTGGGTAATAAAGTTTTGATATTGCTCCTGATGATTAAGAACCTGGGTACTTCTGAGGATTTTTTTCTTATCTTTTAATACCTGAATTTTCTTGCGGATAAATTTTTTTTCAGTCTCTATTTCTTTCGTTTGCTGAATAATTAAATCTGGAACGATATTGTATGAATGGAAAAACAAATCAAATTCTCCATTGTCGATATTATTTGTACTTATTTTGCTAACGTCAATTTTGATTTCCTTTTTTGGTATTATTTCACAATTTTTTCCATCTAAATTTATGGTAATACAATCCTTATCGGTGCTTTGTATACCGACAACACCGGTTTTTAAATATCCATCGTCTTTTAATACCTCACTAAAAACTTTTCCAACGATCTCACTGGTAGTGGCTATTTGAACGGGAATATTTTGTTTGATTGTCTGTTTAGCGTTTTGAACGGTTTCCAGCATTTTCAAATTAATCACTGATCGCATCATCCCCTCAAGGTATTTTATCTGGCTTGATTTTTCATCGATATTGCCGCTGTTTTGAATAATATGATCAATGACGACACCCTGGTATTCAATCTTTACTACCTCGGATTGAAGAAAACCCATGCAAATATAACATTTTTCATCATAGAAGGTGAACCCGATGGGTTTCCGTCCTGGAACATTGTTAAAAATATACTCCTTAAAAAAATCATAAAACTGAATCAGTGGATATGTTTTTCCTTTCCAGATAACAAATTTAATATTTTCGTTAGGGATAAAACATGAAGATATCATTGGGAAATACTCTTTTTGAGTAAAAGTGAAATCCGGAATGCTTTCTAGCTCAAACTTTGTATCATCATTCACCCCCTGATACCATAACTGATTTGCTTCTAACGTAATTCCTTGCTGGATATTTCTAATATAAACCAGTGCTCTGGAGTTTAATAATGTTGTACACAATGGCTGCAAATCAAGGCTAACTACAATTAACCGGATATCCTTTTCCAGAACCTTCATTAATTCAGAAAAATCGGCTTTATACTGTATCGTAGCCACTAAGACTTTTTCAGAAATAAAAATAATATCAGGATCCGATTTTATTAAATTGCCCTGAAAATCGTTCAAGTTATTAAACCAGCCTGATTTGACAGTATCAGATGTTAAATGGACATCAAAGTTTTCATATTTTTTCTTAAAATATGTAATATAAGTCTTCCAATGTTTCTGTCCTATACCCGCATTGGTAAGATTCACTGTCGTTTTCAATATTTATCTCTACTTTTTTATTGTGAATGATTCATTAGTTCAAATCACCAAACAGGTGCTGGAAAATAGCTGTTGCAGAAATTGCAGCAGTATCTGCCCTAAGAATCCGTGGCCCTAATTGTAGGGTTTTAAAAACATTTAATGCTTTTTCCCTTAAATGCCATCCACCTTCTGAACCAATAATCAGATTAACTTGTGACTGATTGGCTAGTGATTTTGAGTTTAAAGTAACCGTTTCAGCTGTATCCAGAAAAAATGAATTACTTAAATCAGACCTTTCCTGCTGAATATATTCCAAAACATCAGCAAAGGTATCCAAAACCCCAATTTGAAGTGGATGCATTCGATCACATTGTTTGCAGGCTTCAATTGATATTTTTTGCCACCGATTTAACTTTTTCTGAAGTTGCTCCCCCTGATGTAATTTTTGAGAAAACTCACTTTGGAAAATAAAAAGTCTCCAGCAACCTAATTCGGTCAACTTCTGAATGATATTATCGGAAGCCTTTTCTTTAACCGCGGCCTGGAAAACCTGAATTTTTAACTTTGATTCAGGTGGAATGCTCAATTGACGAATGGCAGTTGCTAATATTTTTTTCCTGATAATTTGATCAATGACGACTACATAGCGTTCCTGCCCATTATCCTGAACCTCAATCGTTTCGCCTTTTCTGATTCGACGAGATTGAAAAATATGATTAACTTCATCGCCGACAAACTGAAATTGGGCATTAATTGTAATTTTTCCGTCGTAAATAAAATAAGTCATTGAGTACTTGCCAAAAGACCTTAGGGGAGAATATTCTGATGATCATTTAAATAAATCTTTTCTCATATTAGAATTTGTCTTACAAGCAGATTTCTAAATCATTAATCTTATTCTTACTGATTAAACAAAGATGACTAATCAATTAACACAACTAAAAAAAATGACAGTTGTTGTGGCTGATACGGGAGATATCGATGCTATTGAGCAGTATGCACCTGAAGATGCGACGACTAACCCCTCATTGTTATACAAAGCCGCTCAGATGGAGCAATATAGCTATTTAATAGATAATGCGATTGCAGATGGAAAACAATATCAGGAGAATGAGAAGCTCTACCTGGATTTTATTCTTGATAACCTCGCTGTAAATTTTGGTAAAGAAATTCTAAAAATTGTACCAGGACGTATATCAACAGAAGTTGATGCCAGATTGTCTTTTGACCAGGAAGCGACAATTAAAAGAGCCCGACAGTTGATTTCATTATATGAGCAGGCAGGAATCGCTAAAAACCGCATCTTAATAAAAATAGCGGCTACCTGGGAAGGTATTAAAGCAGCTGAAGTATTGGAAAAAGATGGAATTAATTGTAATTTAACACTTCTTTTCGGATTTTGTCAGGCGGTGGCTTGCGCCGAAGCTGGTGTATTTCTTATTTCACCGTTCGTGGGACGGATATTAGACTGGTATAACAAAAATACAGAAGAAAGCTATACTGCAGAAACAGATCCCGGGGTTTTATCAGTTGCTAAAATTTATGCCTATTACAAGAAATTTGGGTATTCCACTGTTGTCATGGGTGCGAGCTTCAGAAATATTGGAGAAATTTTACAACTGGCAGGTTGTGACAGATTAACAATTGGCCCTAATTTTCTCGAAGAGTTGCAACAAAATGAAACCGAAGTAAAACAGCTGTTATCAAAAGATATGGTTACATCTGACAATATGGAAAAAATACATTTAGATGAAAAAGCTTTCCGATGGCTGTTAAATGAAGATACTATGGCAACCGAAAAGCTGGCTGAAGGCATTCGAAATTTCAGCAAAGATATTGTAAAACTGGAAGACTATATTAAATCCAGGTTATAAAAATTGATTTTATCTCAATAGCTATTATTCACAGTATAATCAAAACCGAATAATAGCTTCCTAATCAACATTTCAAACCATATTAAATTGAACAATACTCCTACTAATAATCCGTTAATTACATTAGAAAACGGTCTAAAAATTTGCCTGATTACAAAAAAAAATATTAATACAATTTCTATCAATTGTTTTATTCGGGTTGGATCCACTTTTGAAATACCTGAAAATAGCGGAATTAGTCATTTCCTAGAGCATATGATATTTCGGGGAAATCAAAAACTTGGAAACACAAAAACAACTTATCGTAAAATTGAAGCAATCGGTGGAAATATTAATGCCACAACCTCTTGTGACCAAACTGAAATTTACCTGGATTATCATAAACGCTTTTTAAAAACAGGTATTCAGTACTTTTGTGACTTTATTAAATTCCCGACTTTTGAAAATATTGAAACGGAAAGGAAAATTATTCTTGAAGAAAGCCTTATAGATTATAATTCAAGACATGAGTTGATTGATACCGATACTTTAACGGCTCAATGTATTTGGCCAGAAAATGCTCTAAACCTACCAATTGTTGGTTCTCAGGCTTCAATCAAGACCATTAATCTTGAAAAGGTTCAATCATGGTATCGGAAGTTTTATGTTCCTAATAATATGATTATTGGCATAACAGGCGATTTTGATAAACAAGACGTTTTACAGTTGCTTGAACAGGAAATGAAACTACTTAAAGCTGATGAAAAATTACCTGTTCCGGAAGTTGCAATAATCGATGTTGATTCCGAAAAACAAGCCCAGTTTGTATTTGATGATGAAAATCAATATACTATTCAGTGGTCCTTCCCCCTGGAAACAGAAAATATTAATGATTATATTACCACTCAATTAATCAACCGAATTCTTGATGATGGTTCCAGTAGTCAACTTCAACGATTAATTCGGGAAGAAAAAGGATTGGTATATGACATATCATCTGACATCAGCTACTTTAAACATGGTGTGTTATTGGCAATTCGATGTTCAGTCAGCAAAAATAAAGCCATGGAATTGATGAATGTACTGGTGCAATTGATCAGGGATATCGTCAACAATGGTTTTCAATCTAAAGATATTGAACTTGCAAAACTACGATATCAATTATCATTGGATTGTTATACCGATTCGCTAAGAGGTTTATTGTCTGAAGCTTTAAATCCTCATATTTTTCCATACTTGCCTGATTTTAAAATCATTTCCAGAATTATAAACAGTGTTGATAAAGATATTATAAATCAGGTAACAAATTCGATTTTCAATCAAAATAAATCCTCATTTGTCATGGTAGGACCGATCGATAAAAGTATAAAACAGAAAATATTACCCTTAATTAATCATTGGGTCCAATAATGTGTTATTTTCCTGAATACAAAATACTTTTCAGACCATAAATATTTTTCAATAGAATCAAAACGTCAGACCTCTGATGAATTATTATTGGCATTTTCCAGATCATTTATTTTGAATTATAAAATTGCCGCGTGTGTATTTTCCCCTTTTTATTAATACAAATTTGCAAGTGAATAGTGTTATGGTAACGAATACTGAAAATGCAGGAAATGATGTCACAGAATTAAAAAATAGTTTTGATGGAAATTCTGATAGAATAACTGATCTTATGCAACAATTGGCTGATAGTATTTAACCATATTTCAACCTGCCAGATTAGAAAAAAGTAAATCAAAATACCCCGGAAAAGTTTTTGAAACACATTTAGGATTTAAAATCCTCACTTCCGGGATTTTTAAGCCAGCCAGTGAAAAAGCCATAGCCATCCGATGATCATCATATGTTTCTATAGCAGTTCCGTGATATTGGCCTTTCCCTGATATCTCCAGTCCATCTTCAAACTCTTTTACTTCAGCACCAAGTTTTTTCAATTCTGTGCAAACAGCGGTTATTCGATCGCACTCTTTGATTCTCATATTTGAGACGTTTTTTATAAACGTTTTACCTTCTGCAAATAGCGCAATTACAGCTAATGTCGGGGCAACATCACTCATTGTATTCATATCAACAGTGATTCCTTTTAAATCTTCGCAACCTGTGATACTGATCATTTCAGCCGATCTAAATACATGGCAACCCATTTTCTCTAAAATATCGACTAAACCGATATCCCCTTGAGTTGAATGTTGATCAAAACCTGATATTTCTACTTTCCCCTGTGTTATGGCTGCCAAACCCCAAAAATAAGAAGCTGAGGATGCATCCGGCTCTATTTGATATTTTTGGGCTTGATAACGTTGACCGGATTTTATTCTAATCTCTTTTTCTCCAGTCCATTCCACTGTTACTCCAAAATCTGCCATGATCTGTTTTGTCATATTTACATATGTCTTAGAAACCAGTTTTCCTTCGATTTTAATGGTGACATCTGATTCGGCATAAGGTGCAGTCAGCATAATGGCGCTGATATATTGTGAACTTTTTTCTCCGGGAATCTCAACATATCCGCCAGACAGGCCATTTGCTGTAATTTTGACGGGCGGACAACTTGTCCTGTTCAGATCGATCACATTGGCACCCAGTTGATTTAAAGCTTGAATTAAATCAGTAATCGGCCGCTCCTGCATTCTCTCATTTCCGGTTAGGAAATAGTCCCCTGACCCCAGGGTTAATGCAGCAGTCAGGAATCTTGCCGCAGTACCCGCATTTTCTACAAATATTTCTCCCGGATAAGGTTTAATGACACCATTACAACCATTTACTTCTATATTATTATCACTAAGAAGTCTGATATCAACGCCAAGTTCTTTCCAGGCCTTTATCATATAGTGGGTATCATCAGAATGAAGAATGAAGGATAAATGAGTAATCCCTTTTGCTAAAGCAGCAATCAATATAGCCCTATTGGTGATGCTTTTCGAACCGGGAATAACAACATTACAATTAACAGGGCCTGAATTTGGGATACCAATAGATTTTAAATCAGTCATAGAAAAACAATAGTGTTTAAATTAAAAAACCAGTTAAAATCAAATTTTAACTGGTTTCAACTCTTTTGAAAAAAGGAATTCATCATTCCGGTGGATTCTCAATCAGTACATCCAGTTCTCCAAATTGTGCCTGTTTTCCTATTTCAAGTTGACGTTTATTAAGAGGATGGGTTGTGTGTGCCAGAACTAGTTTTTTTGTTGAATCATTTACAAAGTCTTCTTCATCGCCATGAATTGTAGGACCACCGACATCCACTTTTTTAACATCCAGTTTCATCTTAAAACAATCTTTAACATAATTTAAATATTCCTGTGAAATCCCATGATCATCCTTTTTTTTGATCAACATTCTTTCAAGCCAACTAATCGCGGCGATATCGCTGTAGTGACCATAGGTATAGTCTCTATCTGCCCCTTTTGCCTTAAAAACGAAGATGGTGGTATCAATAGCATGAGGAGACATCTTTGGTTTGATGAACAACTGATGATAATTATTCCACAGATCCAATGTTAGTTCATGATACCGAAACAATGATTTTACTTCTGATTGATTTTTCCTTAGTAACGCTGCCAGTTTTTTTTCCAGTGTATTCTGAACCACAGCTGTAGCAAATATTTTTACCTGGGTATCCTTGCGGAGAATCGAATATAGGCCGGCAAAATGATCATCATGGACATGAGTAAAAAAAATACCTTCAATATCTTTAACTTTGATCTTTAAGGCTTTTAAGGTTTGTAATATATTTGGTCCGGTATCGACTAGGAATATTTTACCATTAAACAGAATAATACTACCAAGGCACGGTCTTTTGGGATCCCAGCCGTTTCCTTCACCAGTATGAATAATACCAAAATAGGGTTTTTTCAGTTGAACATCTGGTAATTGATAAGTTGATTTATATTTTCTATATTTTCTTAAGTTTAAATCAATGGTAACTGTTTTTCCCTGATAACTAATTTCAAAGATATTTAATCGCTTTCTATTGATTGTAACTCCGGTTTTGATCTCAGTGGGTTGATCTCCGACACATATACCATTGATCAATTCTTCGGACGGCATAAAACGGCCAAAAGCAAACCTTAGTTTCAAACGCATGTTATCACGAATAAATTTTTCAGATTCTCCGGAATTTTGATACTCTTTTTCGTTAACCAAGCCATAATTACCACGGAAGATGTAGTCCATTTGTGATTTGACCTGTTCTTTACTTCCAATCAAATAAGGACGGTTCCCCGTATTATTTGGGTGTCCGGGTAATATCATCCCCTGATTATAAAACATATGCAATATCGGAAATTCAGACAGATTGGAAAGCTCCCCTTCCTGGAAAAGCAAATCAGACAATAAGACTGCATTTGGACCGGTTTGATAAGGAACACCTTCGTGTTCAACATTCTGCACAAGTCCCATCTTTATTAGGTGTTTTATACTATCGGCCGGACAACCACATAGGATGAAAAGATTAACCTTCGGAATCTCGACCCAATAAACGCCATCAAGCACCTTGCGTTTTTTTATCAAAGACATTTTATTTGAACACGATGTTATTTTTTTTACTGTTTATTTTGAACTCAAACTTTTGTTAAATCGTAAAAATCTATAGATCATATTTAAGAAAAGCATCTACTTTGTCATTAATTGAAAGCGTCGTTTCCTGATATAATGTAACTTTTTTGTTTTTAACCCAAACAAAAAACATTTCAATGACGTATTGATACATCGGATCAATGCAAACATTTAATTTGATTTTAGATGTCGCTTGCGAAAAATTGATTAAATTATAAAATTCATCCTTAGTTAGTCCAAGTAAAACAGAAATTTGTGCCAACATTATTTTTTCAGGCTGTAAAATCACACCATCTGCTAAAGCCATTGCAATTAAATCCAAAATGAAACTATAGTGCAGATTATCTTTTTTTAACTGACCAAATATTTTATTAATCTGTTTTTTTGAAAACTCTTTATTGGTAAAAATTTTCTTACTATCCTGATCTAACAAACAAAATTTCAGGATCATTTTTCTCAATAGAGAAATCTCTTTTTTATCCAATTGGCCATCAATTCTTGCCATATAGTTGATCAATGACAGATAAGAAATTCTAAGTTTTTTTCTTGAATCACAAATAGTCGGTAAATTCATATTAGATTATTAAAAGGATTATTAATTTTTTATTACAAAATCTTCTAAAAACCCTTGCAGTATACATATTGATATATCTATTTTATTAAACAAGCTATCAAAAATTATCAACAAACAGGCGATTATTGTAAAGATCGTAATATTTTCACAAAAATCAACGAAATAATTATGAAAATAACCATCGAAGAATTATGTCAGCAACTCTCTTTAGACTTCTCCGGTAATGGTGATGCTATTATTACACATGTTTGTGGGATAGACAATCTGTCTGACAATTCCGGAGCTTTAACTTTTATCACAAATCCAAAGGATCTGACAGACTTACCCACACCTAAAGGTATTTTTAGTGAACAGACTACTAATATCAATGCTATTGTGGCGCCGAAAGATAGTGCTATAATCGTACCTAAATCTGCTTCGAGTGAGCATCATAATCTCATTTTTTCAGATGATCCCCTGGACGCCCATGTTCAAGCAATCGCTATTTTGTATCCCCCCATAGCAATAACCTGCAAGATCCACCCTTCTGCTGCAATTGATGGAGATGCAAAAATAGGCAAAAATACCACTATCGATGCTAATGTTACGATTTACCAAAATGTAACTATCGGTGAAAATACAGTGATTCGCGCCGGAACAGTAATAATGCCAAATTCAAATGTAGGTGACAACTGCATTATTTACCCTAATGTCTCCATCAGAGAAAACAGCAATATAGGAAACAATGTCATTATTCACTCAAATTCAGAAATAGGATCTGATGGATTTGGGTTTTATCAACGATCAGGAATCAATAAAAAGATACCCCAAATTGGAGGCGTAATTATAGAAGATAACGTTGAATTAGGTGGCGGATGTACGATAGATAGAGCGCGTTTTTATAATACCATTATCAAAAATGGATCTAAATTAGATAATATGGTGCATATTGCACATAATGTAATTGTTGGAGAAAATGCACTTATTGCCGCTCAATCAGGAATTGCAGGATCCACGACAACGGGTAAAAATCTAATCATGGGAGGTCAATCAGGGATTAAAGACAATATGCAGATCGGTGATCAGGTCACTATTTTTGGCCGATATGTTGCAACTTCAAATACTGGAGATAACGAAGTCCTTGCGGGTTTTCCATCCAGACCAATGAAAAAATGGCGTAAAATCCAGGCACTTATAAATTCACTTGAAAGCATCGTCAAACGACTTAAAAC
>Ga0233437_1001246_pt1 | contig 48157 bp, 32 predicted proteins | sample SI_122_August201_FD_182714 | JGI IMG/M metagenome (GOLD analysis project Ga0233437, IMG submission 182714) | Seawater microbial communities from Saanich Inlet, British Columbia, Canada - SI_122_August2016_200_MG | ecosystem: Environmental > Aquatic > Marine > Inlet | place: Canada: British... | reverse complement strand
TCTCGGGCCGGTCTATTTTTTCTAAGCCCGCTTCACAGATGGGGGGCAGGTCCTTGATAAAAAGCCTTGGCAACCCTTCCCGGGTGACTTCATTGACCGGGCTTGCGGCCAGGCCGTAACCATGGGTATAGGTCAGATGACGGTTGACCCAGGTATTGGCCTGGGCGGGAAGCTGTTTCACCACCAGTTCCCTTGCGGCCAGCATGAGTTGCCGGTACTGTCCCTCAATCATATAACGATCCACATCCACATTGTTAAAGCTGTAGTAGAGCCGTATGGCTTGAATCTGCTGGTAGGTTTTGAGCAACGGCCGTTCATCCCAGATCCGGATATTCTGCATGGTGACCCGCTGCTGTTTTACTTCTTCCAGGCTCAGGTTGTCATTGACCTCAAAACTGACCTCCCTGATCTTGTTCAGGTTGTAGGCCTCTCGGGTGGAAGCAATATTGTGGGAGATATATTGGGATTCTTTTGTGAACTCATTGGGTTTCACCACTACCTTCTGAATCGCCATGGGCAGAACGATGGTAAACACCAATATGGATCCCACCCAGACCCCTCCCCCGATCAAGAGCCGTTTCATCCCGGGTTTGAAGGCATTGATAAAAAGGAGGCCGGCAAAGGCGATGGATATCACAATCAAAACCCTGTACGCCCACACATTCACATGCACATCCGTATAACTGGCGCCGAATGCGGGACCTTGGGTTGAATACATCAGGCTATAGATTTTCAGTTGGTAGCCCCAGGCCAGGAGCAGCACCATGATGCCGGCCAGAAAAGCCAGGTGTCTGCCCACCCCGGGAGCCACGGAGATTTTTGGAAGTGTTGGCGGTTGCCCTTCCACCTGGGTTATCTCACCTATAATTTGCAACGCCCCGTTTTTCAAATACCAGATGACGGTCAAACCGGCCGCAAAGAGAAACAGCACCATCGATCCATTCCGGATAAATGCGTAGAATGGAAGGACAAAGATATAAAACCCAATATCCCGCCCAAAGATGGGGTCAATGCCGCCAAAGGGCTCCTGGTAGAGGTAGCGTAGAACCAGATCCCATTTCTGGGAGCCTTTTGAGGCCAGCACAAAACTGGCGATGAGGATCAGGGCCAGGAAGAGCAGGTTCAGGGTTTTGACGGAAAGCCCGATCTGAGCCGCAATACCGGCGTCCTCCTTAAAAGGGCTTCCGGGACCGGGGACCGGACTCAAACGTCTGGCCACATGAAGATTAATGGCGATAATCAGGATCAGAAAAAGCCAGACTACCGTACCAAACCCGATTCGGGTGAAAAGCATGGTCCGAAAAACCGATGAAAATCCCAGGTTTTCAAACCAAAGCCAATCCGGATAAATGGACACCAGGGAAAAAGCCAGAAGGACGAACAGCAGCGCACAACCGATCCATATTTTAATTTTCACATCAACCCTCACATTTCTCGTTGAACGTCATGGAAATAACCCTTCAATCTCCCGGCTTTCAGCAACCGGGGCCAGGAAAGACAAAAATGACTTGTACCCCTATTTGCTCCAAACTGTCAAATAATACCTGAACCCTCCTTCGTTTAAAACGGTTGACAATCCAACCTGAAGGGCTATCTTACCAGACGTGAATGTATCATACAAACAGGAGTCAAAAAACGAAATGATAAAACAGAAACGATTGCAATGGATTATCACCATCATGGCGGTTGGGGCCATTTTATGGATCTCAACCCCTATCTCGTCAGCCCTGTCCGCTGAAGCACCTACCATGGGGACGGTTTATCCCGATTTTTCGGAAGGGATCTTAAAATCCGCCAAATTGGAAAAAATGGATAAAAGCCTGCTCTTAAAAGCCAAAGGGTTTGAAATCAAGGACTCCTTTGTTGAAGGCATATTTGGTCAAGTTACGCCTGAAATTCGAAAGGAGCTGGAGAAAAACATGCTTTTTCTCCTGGATCAGGAAGTAATGGAGCAATTGATCAAAGATGACGCGAAATCCATGGGCATCGCAACAGAGCCGCCAAATGAACAAATGTTCCAGGCCTATATCGACCGCGTCACCAAAGGGGCGACGGTTTCGGAAAAGGCCGCCAAGACCTTTTACGACGAGAACCGGGAAATGGTTGGCGGAGTGCCCTTTGATCAGGTAAAAGAGCCCATTCAGGGGCTTTTGCTCCAGCAAAAAAAGCAGGAAACCCTGCAAGCCCACATCCAGGGCCTTGCCGGAAAAGCTGAAATGCACATTAACGAAGACTGGGCCAAGAAGCAGGTGAAAATGGCCAGGGACAACCCCCTGGACCGTGCGCGGCTTTCAGGCAAACCCACCATGATCCAGTTCAGTGATGCCGGGTGTGCGCCATGCGAAATGATGAAACCCATTGTTAAGAAGCTCAAGAAAAAATACGCCGATACCATCAATGTCATCTCCATCCCCGTTAGGGAAAACCAGATGCTGGCAAAACGATTTAATGTGCAGGCCGTGCCGGTGCAGGTGTTTTTTGACAAGGAAGGGAAGAAAGTCCATCACCACATGGGCTTCATGGCGGAAGCGGACATTGTCAACCAGCTTAAAAAAATGGGCGCTATTTAGTATTTGGGATCATTCACCATTGTTCCGCAACCGTTCAATAAGATCCCCCTCTTTCTGAGAGAATCCATCCAGAAAGAGGAGCATCTCCCTGATGGAGCCGTTGTTTCCCGCCAAAGCCGCCTCAAAGAGTTCAAAATACCGGTGATACAGTGCCACGGTCATCAAATAGGCATTATTTAGCGGCATTTGACCGAAATGGACAAATTGGCGGGTTTTCAAATCCTTTGTCAACGCTTCAAACTTGCTGTGATATGCTGCAAAAACCGCCTTTTTGAGCGCTATCTTCTCTTCGTAATCCACCTCAAGACTGTAAACGTTTTTCATCTCAGTCATGAACGCATTTAAAAACCGTGAAAACAGCCGCTCATCCGCCAGAGCATTCCGGGCCTTAACTGCGAAAGGATGTGCCGGCCCAAAGGTCTTTTCAAAAAATTGAAACGACCCCACTTTTCCCACCAGCACGGCCAGCCCCTCATTGAACGCGCCCTGTCCGTTAACATAAAGGGTTGCATGGGTCATTTCATGAAGGAGTGTATTCACCAGTTGGGGTGTGCTCCCATCAATGAGATTCATGGTGACCGGATCCTGGAACCATCCTAGCGTACTGTACGCCCCGGCCCTGCCCACGTACACGTCCAGACCTTCCTGTTTTAGTCGTTCCCGCTCCTTTTTGGCCTCTTCCAGATCAAAAAATCCCAGGTAAGGCAAATGGCCCACGATGGGGAACCACCAGGTTTTCAGTAAAAATTGGTCCTTTTCTGAAGCAGAGACAACGAAAATGGGATTCCGGTTCAAATGGGGATAAACGGTCTCATAGTTACTGGTTTTTTTTAAACCCAGTTCCTCTTCCCCGAAGGTCTTGATTTGAGCGACCAGCAGGAGCTTGTTTCGTTGATCCGGCGTAAAGGACTCGGAATTCAATGCCTCCGATATGGGCATGGCGCCGTTCAACAGCTGTATCTGCCCTTTGGCCACGTGAAACAGGTAGGAAAGCCGACATCCTGAGCCCATCAGAACAAGGAACAGAAGCAAAATGGCGCCAATTATAGGGACTGCATATCGTCGGAGCATCTATTGTTATCGAAACCGAATAATTGCTTCAAATCCGGCAAATATCCTTGACTAATGTCTTCAATACAGACATATTTTGATCTCCCTCATGTGCCTCGGGGGAAATGATGTCAATTGTAAAAACCTATCCCAACCCAACGAAGCTCAGGCTGGAAACCAAAACCATTTGCCAAAAAACATAACATATCCATTATGAGGTGTATATCGTCATGAAAAGAAATCGAACCACGTTATGGACCATCTGTTGCGTCATGATCTTTCTCCTTTTCGCTGCCGTCCCTGCAAAAGCGGAAGTCGAACCCATCGATCCATCAAAAATCCAGGATATCAAAAAGTTGCTCGACTTGATCAGGTTGGAAGAGGTGGTTATGCTGACAGCCGAAAACGCCCTTGAACGCTTTTTTCCCATTCTCAAAGAGGCGACAGCCCAGAACAACCAGGCCGTTTCGGAAACGGTCTTTGCCATCCTGAAAGGCACTACCCTGACCCTGGTGAAACGACAGATCTCAGCCAAGGGAGGTCTTATGGATAGGGTCGTCCCGCTCTACGACAAGCACTACACCATAGGTGAAATTCAGACCCTGATCCAATTTTATGAAACCCCTCTGGGGAAAAAGGTGACCGCACTCAGACCCGCGATTGCAAAAGAGGGCATGGTGGTGGCTGAGGAATGGGTCAATTTCCTGAAACCCCTGCTGGTTAAAGCGTTGGCAAAAAGCCTTGAAAAAGAGGGGTATGCCATTGTCAAAAAACCCACCAAATAAGAGGGCACTGCATCGGGAACCCAAATGGTGATTAACCGTAAATTCATGGAAATCGCTGTTTGACAAAAAGGTCCGGGATTAGTATTCCTTAGACCCACTAGGACAGAATTCATATTTCGCGCTTTATGATATGCAGCGAATTGGTTTATTTTCCTATGGCGAAGGGAGGTGATTTTTTACTTAGCGGTCATTATTGGGAAAGGATATCAGATCAAACAAACAATCAACTTCGGAGGTTCTTCTTATGAAAAATTTTTGGGTTAAAGCACTGTTGGTTATGGCTGCGTTGATGTTTCTGGCCACTCCTTGTATGGCAGCGGAAAAAGTAATCAAATGGAAAGTTCAGGGGTTTGTGCCAGCCGGCATGTTATACCATGACACCTTGGTACGTATGGCTGAAAAGGTCAAAAAGGCGACCGGTGGACGGCTGGTTTTTGAGGTCCATCCTGCCGGCGCTCTGGTGCCCCCTTTCGAGGGGATAAAAGCCGTCAGTCAAGGGGCATACCAGGCCCAATACAGCTATTCGGCCATGTGGGTGGGCAAGATCCCCGTTTCGCCCCTTTTCACTGCCTCCCCCGGGGGACTGAATACCCTCGGCATGCAGATGTGGCTTAACGAAGGCGGTGGCACGGAATTGTGGCAGGAAATCTATGACGATTACGGCTTTAACGTGAAGGTATTGCCGGCAGCTCCCATTTCCATGGAGAATTTTATGTGGGCAAAAAAGCCCATCCGAAAACTGGAAGATTTCAAGGGATTGAAGATGCGCATGATGCCTTTGATGGGCGATGTCCTTCAGGAGCACGGATTTTCTGTGATCTTCTGCCCCGGGGGGGAAATCATGCCGAACCTGCAAAGAGGGGTCCTCGATGCGGCCGAATACTCCATCCCCGCCTTTGACAAGACCTTGGGCATCTGGGAGGTCTGTAAATTTGTGATGCTTCCGGGTATTCATCAGCCTGCCTCCCAGACAGAACTTCTCATCAACAAAGATGCCTATGCAGCCCTGCCTGATGATCTGAAGGCGGCACTCAAGGCGGCTGTAAACCAGAGCAGGTTGGATGAGTGGCTCTGGATGGAACAGAAAAATATCGAGGCAATCAAGTTTTTGCAGGGAAAAGGGATTACCTGGGTGACCATGGACCCGGAAACCGTAACCACCATGCAGAAATGGGCCACGGAATACCTGGATAAGCGTGCGTCCAAGGACAAAAATTTCGCCAAGGTATGGAATTCCATCCAGAAATTCAGTGAACAATGGTATCCGTATCATAAACTCTATAGTCTCCCCCATTAAATCCAGGGAAATGGCGTAACGTAGTTAACTGAAGTAAACAGGGGCATTACCCTGGAAATATTACCGGTGTAATGCCCCTTGCCTTTATAAACCGGACTTAGGGGGTTGGGAAAATTTCGAGATTTCTCAATTCCTCAATCTATTTCGTATGGGGTTTTTTCAGCGGGATTGTACTGTCGGCATTCTGTGTGCAATTTCATTTGAGAGGGCCTGAGAGATGAGGTGTATTCGCATGGAGAAGTTCCTCCGCATCATCGATCGTGCCAGCGAGTGGACCGGGAAGTGCGCCAGCTTCCTTGTGGTGATTCTCACCCTTGCCATCGGCTATGATATTACAGTGCGATATCTGTTCGCCAAAGCCAATTTCTGGCCCTATGACCTGACGTATATGCTCTATGGCAGCTACACAATGCTCGGCGCCGCCTACTGCCATTACCGCAAGGGGCACGTGCGTATGGATTTACTTTATAGCAAGCTTTCGACGCGGGGGAAGGCCAGGATGGATGTGATCTGTTACATCTTCCTCTTCTTCCCTTTCTTTTCAATTCTCTTTTATAAGTGCGGCGAAAATGCCTTCTGGGCATTGACGCATGGAGAAACTAGCCATGCAAGTGTCTGGCGGCCCTCTTTAGCCCCATTTAAAATGGCCATTCTTTTTGGCATTTTCCTTTTTTACCTTCAGGGAATCGCGGAATTTATCAGAGCGCTTACAGTCGCCATAAAAGGAGAGCCCCATGAGTCCTGAGCTCACGACCATATTGATGATATTGAGCCTCCTGGTATTGTTGGCCGGCTTTCCACTGGCTTTCGGCGTCGGCACTGTAGGGGTTTTTTTCGGTCTTCTGACGTCAGGACCGGGGTTTATGTACATGATCGCCCCGCGGGTTATGGACGGCGTTCTTTCAGCCTACATCCTGGCAGCGGTTCCCCTTTTCATTTTCATGGGCAACATGATGCAAGCCTCGGGAGTCGCAGAGAAGGCATTTCGGATCTTACACAGATGGATGGGCGGAATGAACGGAGGGCTGGCTGTGGCTACAGTGATCCTTGCCGTGATTTTTGCCGCGACCACCGGCGTGGTGGGCGCCTCCGAGACCGCCATCGGGCTTCTGGCGGTTCCTTCAATGCTTAAGGCCCGGTATTCAAAATCCCTTGCCAGCGGATGTGTGTGCGCAGGAGGCACCCTTGGGATTCTAATCCCCCCTTCCATCATGCTGATCCTCTACGCGCCCATGGCAGGCGTGTCTGTCCTGCAGATGTTCGCAGGGGCCATCGTTCCCGGAATGTTACTGGGGTTACTATACATTGTCTATATCCTGATCCGGTGTGCAATCAATCCCAGTATGGGCCCCGCCATGCCCCCTGAGGAACGTCTGAACATATTTACGAAGGAATCCCTCATAGACGGCTTAAGATATCTCCTCCCCCCTCTTTTTCTCGTCTTTCTGGTCCTGGGCTCAATTTTCTTCGGCGTTGCCTCACCCACTGAAGCCGGGGCCGTAGGCGCCATTGGGGCCACACTACTGGGCCTGGTTTATAAGGGCCTTACCTGGCAGACGTTTAAAGACAATTGCTTTGTCACCATCCGGGTAACAGCCATGATCGTCTTTATTGCAGTAGCGGCCAGCCTGTTTACGGGCGCTTTTTTGAGCGCCGGATGCGGTCAGGTCATTACGAACACCATGGAGTCTTTTGGTCTGGGTCCGTGGGGGATATTTATCACCATGCTCGTGATCATTCTGTTCCTCGGTATGTTCATTGATTGGATCGGGATCCTGATGATTATTGTCCCGATTTTCTCACCCATGCTTTTGACGCTGGGTTTTGATCCCCTGTGGGTAGGTTTGGTCATTTGCACCAGTTTACAGATTTCGTTCCTCACGCCTCCCTTTGCCTACTCCATCTTTTATCTGAAAGGAATCAATGTGGGACTGGATCTCCCCGAAATGTATCGCGGTGTTGTCCCTTTTGTGGGCATTCAAGTGCTGGTCGTCATTCTCATCATCGTTTTCCCCCAAATTTGCCTATGGCTGCCGAAAGTCATGTCAAACTGATTGAGTAAAAACATATTATGGATATTGGAAATCTTTTAAGCCGCCATGCGCAATATCAGCCGAACAAACTGGCACTGGTTTTTGAAGACCGTCGTTTGACGTATAAAGAATACAACCAGAACGTCAACCGGTTGGCAAATGCCTTGCTGCATATGGGCATTCAAAAAGGAGACAAGATCTCCACCCTGCTGCCCAACTGCATGGAGATCCTTGAAGTCTACTGGGCCGCCGCCAAAATCGGCGCCGTGGCCGTTCCCCACAGCATGTTGCTGCTGGCCGAGGGCCTTAAATCCCTCTTAAACGATTCCGACACCACAATGGTGGTGACCAGTTCTGCCATGGTGGCGACACTGGACCGAATCAGGAAAGATCTGCCCGCAATCCCGAACGATCGATTCCTGCTGATCGACGGCGGCGACATGCCGGGATACCGGGATTATCACGGGCTCAAGGCGAAAGCCAGTGATGCTGACCCCCAAGGCATTGAGATCCATGAGGACGATATCTACAATATCATGTACAGCAGCGGCACCACCGGCCACCCCAAAGGCATTGTCATCAGCCACAAAATCCGTGTCGCCTACGCTACCCTGTCAGCCTCAATCTTTCGCATGACCCCTGAAAGTATCATGCTCCACTCGGGGGCATTGGTATTTAACGGCGCGTTTATTACCCTTCTGGCTTCCATGTTCCTCGGGGGCACTTTTATCCTTCATCCTCAATTTGATACGGAAGCCTTCATCGATACCGTCGGGCGTGAAAAGGTGACCCATGTGATGATGGTGCCCTCCCAGGTTGTGGGAGTACTCCATTCCGCCAATTTTTCAGCCGAAGCCCTGTCGACCCTGGAGATGATCTGCTCCGTTGGGGCGCCGCTACACAAGGAACATAAGGAAGAACTCATCAAACATCTGCCCAATCGGCTCTATGAACTCTACGGGTTGACCGAAGGGTTTATGACCATCCTGGACCGAAATGATTACGAAAAAAAGACCGGTTCCGTGGGGGCGCCCACCGCCTTTTTTGACCTTCGCATCGAGAATGATGACAAAAACCAGGTTCCACCGGGTCAAGTCGGTGAAATCGTTGGGAAAGGCCCCATTCAGATGGTGGAATACTACAACCGTCCCGAACTGACCCGCCAGGCCGTTATCGGGGGATGGCTCTCTACGGGAGACATGGGGTACGTGGATGAAGACGGCTTTCTCTACCTGGTGGATCGTAAAAAGGACATGATCATATCAGGCGGCGTCAACGTATATCCCAAGGACATCGAGGAGATTATCGTTCAACACCCGGATGTCATGGAAGTGGCGGTATTCGGCATCCAGGATGAAAAATGGGGCGAAACCCCAATTGCCGCCGTCACCCTGACCCACACAGCGAACATCACCGCTGGAGAACTGGTCGAGTGGACCAACGGGCGGGTCAGTGCCAAATTCCAGCGGATTCACCAGGCGATTGTTTTGGATGACTTCCCTCGAAATGCGGCCGGAAAAACCATGAAACGGACCATCCGAGACAATTTTCTTGCGGAAAAAGCATAACCCGCTAACAGCTAGAATGTACAGGAGTCAAATCAATGAAACTTGAAGACATTAAAAACATTACAGTTCTGGGATCGGGCATCATGGGGCACGGCATTGCCCAGAGTTTTCTCATGGGCGGGTACCCGGTGATGCTTTTCGATATATCCGAGCCCATTCTGGCCACCGCCAGGGCGCACGTTAAGAAAAATCTGGAACTCTTTTTCAGATCGGACCTCATCAAAGAAGAAGATATTGAAACATGCATGGAAAAACTCACCACCACCACGGATCTTGAAAAAGCGGTTTCTAATGCTGACTTCATCGTGGAGGCGGCGCCCGAGGATTTAAATCTCAAACAGGGGCTTTTTGAAAAAATCGAATCGTTCTCTAATGAAGATACCATCATCGCCAGCAACACCTCCTCATTGACCCTTAAGAAGATAGGGGAAAGAGTCAAAAAGAAATCCAGACTGGTGGTGACCCACTGGTTTAATCCCCCCCATATCGTCCCCACGGTGGAAGTGGTGCAAAATGAGGATACCAGCGATGAAACCGTGGATATCGCATATGATTTAATGGAGAAGATCAAGAAGAGCCCTGTCAAGATCAATTGGGAAATCCCCGGGTTCATTGTCAACCGCGTTCAAATTGCCATGGTTCGTGAAGTGCTGAACCTATACAAAATGGGGGTTGCCAGCGCCGCGGATATCGACCGGGCCGTCAAGGGAAGCATGGGCTTCCGTCTGGCCAGCATCGGACCGCTTCTCACCATTGATATGGGGGGCGTAAAGCTCTGGCGGAGCGTCTGCGCCAATCTGTTGCCCAACATTGAAAGCGGAACAACACCGCCCGCCGCGCTGGACGAACTGATCTCAGAAGGAAATGACGGCATCAAAACCGGCAAGGGATTTTACGATTATACGGTGGATTTTTCGGAAGAAGACCTGGACAAGGCCGTTCAGCAGCGAGATCAGGAGTTCCTGAACCGCCTGAAGGATCTCTACCTAGAAAAATAGGCGTGAAAGTTTCTGAGCGCTTGTAGAATGGGAGCGTGAAAATGGCGCAAAAAACCAACAAAGAACTAATGGAATTGAGAGCGAAGCATGTTCCTCAAGGCCCTTTCAACATTACGCCGATCTTCGTCAAAAGGGCCAAAGGCGCTCTTGTTGAGGATGTGGAGGGAAAGGTCTTGCCATTATGGAGGAACAGTTTTCCACCCTTTGAAAATAATAGGACCCTAGCGCTATCCACCATAATTCTCAATACGGGAAGTGACACATGAACTCATCAGAACAGAAACTCATGAGCACAGTGGAATCCCTGATCCCTGAGATTCTAGATTTCACGAGCCGACTGGTGGCTTGTCCCAGCACCCTCGGAAAAGAGGCGTCAGTGCTCGAAGTCATGGAAAATGAACTGGGCCGCCTCAGTCTTGATCCCTTTCGGGTTAAGATATCGCCGCAGGAACTGGCGGATCATCCTGGATTCGCGCCGGTACCCTGGGATTATGAAGGCCGATACAATGTAACAGCAACACGGCCGGCCGACGCTGTGGGAGGGAAAAGCGCTCTCTTTAACGGCCACCTTGACGTGGTGAGCCCGGAACCCCTCAGCCGGTGGAAGCGGGACCCGTTCGATCCCTTTCAGAAAGACGGTTGGCTATACGGCCGCGGAGCCGGGGACATGAAGGCCGGGGTCGCGGCCATGACCTATGCCCTCCATGCCGTTGATAAGGCCGGAATGGGACTCCAAGCGCCGGTAACCATCGAGGCCGTCATCGAAGAGGAATGCAGCGGGAACGGTGCCCTGGCTTGTCGGAATGCCGGTATTGACGCGGAAGCGGTCCTCATCCCCGAACCTTTCGGCCCGACGATTCTCACCAGCCAGGTGGGCGTCGCCTGGTTCAAAGTTCTCTTGTCGGGTGTTCCCGTCCATGTCCTTGAAGCCGGGAGCGGGGTCAATGCCATTGAGAAATGCCATCCCCTGTTTCAGGCTCTCCGTGGTCTGGAAGAAGAGCTGAACCGTACAGTCCACCCCGCGTTCATTGGTCTTGAGCATCCCGTGAATCTCAACATCGGTATTATTAAGGGCGGAGACTGGCCGTCTACCGTGCCCGGAGAAGCGGAATTTCATTGCCGGATCGGTTTTTTCCCGGGGGTTTCCTATGAAAGCATCCATCAACAGGTGACGGAATGCATTCAGAACGCAGCCCGAAAAGATGATTGGCTGGCCCAAAACCCCCCGAAGCTCAATTTTTACGGCTTTCGCTCTGAAGGGCACACGGTTGATTCAAACCATCCCGTTTTCAGGACCTTGAGCGACTGTCAAATGTCCCTGTCCGAGCGGCCTGCCCAGGAATTCGTCTCAACCGCGACCACGGATTTAAGATCATTCGTGCATTTCGGAAAGGGCAATGCCACATGCTTCGGACCCATTGCCGAAAACATCCATGGCGATAACGAACGGGTTGACATCAACAGCGTCATTCATACGGCCAAAGCCTATGCCCTATTTCTGGCACGTTGGTGCCATATTATTGACTGATTACGAAGATTCACCTGCGTTTTAACCGGACTTCCATACCATTTGGGTATAGCTCCGGCGATTGTCCGCCAATGGGCGGTTCTCATTCAACAATTTTACAGGAGGAAGTAACATGAAAAAGAGTCGATTTTCAATTTTTTTATTGGCCCTGGTTTTGTGCATTTCGCTTGGCACCGGTGGAACCGCCTTTGCAGCAGACACCATTAAAATTGGCATCCTGGGGCCGTTCACCGGTTCTTTGGCGTTTAATGCCGGTGAAATGAAAAAAGGCATGATGCTTGCGCTTGACGAGGTCAATGCAAAAGGCGGACTGTTTGGGAAAAAGGTTGAAATTGCATTTGCCGATACCGAGTGCAAACCGGATAAAGGACTTGCAGCGGTCAAAAAACTCGTCACCCGGGACAACGTCCTCGTGGTGGGCGGGGGATACTGCTCCAGCGTCAATATCGCCACCAGCGAATTTTGTCAGTTCGAGGAATGCCCTGTTGTGGTGGCCATTGCCATCAGCCCCACCATCACAAACCGAGGCTATGACTTCGTGTTCAGAACCAGTCCCAACAGCCCCATGTTCCTAAACGGCATCAACCTTTGGCTGGCCCAGGTGAAAAAGCCCAAAACCGTGGCATTTTTCATGGAAAATTCCGATTACGGACGTGACGGGCAGAAGATTTGGGAGGAGCAGTGCAAGAAGATCGGAGCCAAAGTTTTGGCAAATCTGTACTTCGAAATCGGCGGAACCGATTTTACCTCGGCCATCAGCAAACTGAAGGATCTCAACCCGGATGTGGTGTTTAACATTGCGTCTACCACTGAAGCCGCTCTGATACAGAAACAGGCAAAGGAGCTGAACTACGCCACCCAATGGATCGGCGTGGGCGGACAGTTCACCCAGGCCTATTTTAAAATGACCGGTCCCATCAGCGAATACGCCATGGGGTCCTCCCTGGAACCCACCAAGGCCATGAAAGACCCGGTCACGGCAGCCTTTGTAAATGCTTTTCTGAAAAAATATCCGGGAAGCCGTCCCGGCATCTTTTCCAGCCAGGGTTATGACAACTTACAGGTCATTTTGGCGGCCGTCAAAAAGGCCGGGAAACCCACCGATGATCTAGCGAAAGATCGTCTGAAAATCCGCGACCAATTGGCCAAGACAGACATGAAACTTTCCCAAGGGCTTATCAAGTTCGGAAAAGACGGCCAGGTTTACACCGTAATCCCCTCAGTGGTTCAGGTTCAGTTGGATAAAGACTGCAAACCCGACACCCAGATTATCTTTCCTACCCAGCGTGCCGCCGCCAAATATGAAGCGCCGAAGCCCTGGTCGGAAAGAAAGTGTAAATAGCAGCAACTGTTTGATACGTAAGATTTCAGGCCCGCGAAGCTTCGTTTTTCTGCCCCGGAACAGTGACATTGCGCATGAGACGTGGCTTCGCGATACCTGAATATCCCGGCACTGACCTCTGGATAAAGTATGGACGGAATATGGAATCCTTATTTTTACAGCAAGTTTTAAACGGCCTGATTATCGGCAGCCTCTACAGTCTGGTCGCCGTTGGGTTGACCATGATTTTCGGGGTCATGAAGATCAGCAATTTCGCCCAGGGCGATTTTTGCATGATGGGGGCCTATGTGGCGCTTTTCATCACGGCGTGGTTTCCGGGCTGGATGGGGTGGGTCGGTTCGGTCCTGGCCGCAGCAGCCGTAGTAGGCCTCTTAGGCATCGTTACGGAACGGCTGATTTTCCGGCCGCTCCTGACGCGCTGGACCGACATCGACATTATCATGGTCTCCATCGGATTGTTCATATTGCTGGAAAATCTGGCCCAGTTGCTGTTCGGAGCAACCCCCCGCATGATCCCCGACCCTTTCGGCAGCGCAACGGTCCGAATGGGTCCTGTCTCCACCAGCGTCCTAAGGATCTTCTGCTTTGGGTTTTCCATTGTAACCATCGCCATTCTACAACTCTTCCTCAACAGAAGCAAAATGGGGGTGGCCATTCGGGCCACAAGCCAGAACCGTTTTGCAGCCCAACTCATGGGGATTGATATCAATCTGGTGTACCTCCTGACCTTTGCCATTGGTACGGCCCTGGCAGGCATCGGCGGCGTACTGTACGGAACCCTCTTTGCGGTCTATCCGCTCATGGGCGCCATGCCCACCCTGAAAGCCTTTGTGGTGACAATTCTGGGGGGAATGGGCAGCATCCGGGGCGCCATATTCGGCGCCTTTATTCTCGGCGTGGCCGAGACCCTGGGCGGCAACTATATTGCCATGGGATATAAGGATGCCATCGGGTTTGCCATTATCATACTCGTACTGCTTATTCGTCCGGCAGGCCTATTTGGTGATAAGGAGGCGGCATGAGCGATAATACCAAAAAATGGCTGTGCCGATTTACCATACTGGTGGCATTAATTTTTCTACCACAGGTCATCAGGGACCGTTATTTCATGCACATTGTGGTGATTTCAGGCATCTTCATGATCCTCTGCATGAGCTGGAACCTGTTGGCGGGATATACGGGACTCCTTAATCTGGGACATGCCGCGTTCTACGGCATCGGCGCGTACACCAGCGCGCTTCTGGCCATGAAGTTGGGAATCTCCCCCTGGTTCGGACTTTTTGCAGGCGGATTGGTTGCGGCCTTCTTCGGATTTCTCCTGGGGATCCCTTCTTTAAGACTGTCAGGCCCCTATCTTGCCATTACCACCATCGGTTTTGCGGAGATCCTGCGCATCGTGGCCGTCAACTGGGTGGACCTGACCCGGGGTTCACTGGGCCTCAGCGGCGTACCGCTCCTTACCCCCATCAGATTGGGAGATTGGTCATTTAAGTTCTACCTGGAAAAGGACTACTATTATGTGGTTCTGGCCGCTGTGATCATCACCTTTTTCTGCATACGGCGGCTTACCCAATCTCAATTCGGGGTGAGTTTGCAGGCCTTGCGTGACGACGAACCGGGGGCCCGGAGTATCGGCATCAGAAGCACCGGATACAAACTGGCGGTTTTCACGGTCAGTGCTTTTTTCGCCGGATTCGCAGGTGCGCTGTTCGCCCATTTCATCCGTCTCGTGAGCCCCGAAGCCATGGCCCTGCATACCACCTTCGATATTCTGACCATGACCATGATAGGAGGCCTGGGAACCATTGCCGGCCCTATCCTGGGGGCGGTGACGCTCACTTTCTTTTCTGAATGGCTGCGCTACCTGGAAGAAGTGATCAAAGTCGATATCCGGCTGGTGGTTTATGGTTTCATGTTGATCTTAACCATCTTGTTCATGCGCGAGGGGTTGGCCGGGGTTCTACGGCGGCTGATAGAACGTTTCAGTGGCGATCGCCCGGTCTCGAAAGGAGGAGATAAAACATGAGTGAAATCCTTCGCACGGAAAAGCTGACAAAAAACTTTGGCGGGCTTTGTGCGGTCAAAGACGTGAGTTTCAGCATCAAAGAGGGCAATATCATGGGGCTCATCGGCCCCAACGGGGCCGGGAAAACAACGCTGATCAACCTCATCTCGGGGGCATTTTCGCCCAGTTCCGGCAGGATCGTCTTTGACGATAGAGACATCTCACGATGCAAAGCCTACACCACCAATAATATGGGCATCGCCCGCACATTCCAGATCGTGCGCATCTTCAGTCAGCTCACTGCCCGGGAAAACATTCTGGCCGCTCTGGTGGACCGGCGAAGGAATGGTCCATGGAAGCTCATGGGAAAAGCCATATTCAGCAAGTCCTCCGCGTTGACCGACAATAAAGAGGCTGTCCGGGAAGCGGACAGGCTTCTCGACTTCGTAGGGATCAACCAGTATGGGGACGAACAAGCGGGGAGCTTGCCCTACGCCCTCTCCAAGCGTCTGGAAATTGCCCGGGCCATGGCAACACGGCCCAGACTTCTCCTCCTGGACGAACCCAGTTCCGGGCTCAATCCCGCTGAGCTGGTGGACCAGATCGAACTCATCAAACAGATCAACCGACAGGGGATCACCATTCTCATCATAGAACATGTGATGAAAGTCATTATGGACATCTCCCACCGACTCATCGTTCTTCACTACGGGGAAAAGATCGCTGAAGGTGATCCCATGAAAGTCTATACGGACCCACAAGTGGTTGAAGCATATTTAGGAGATGATACCGATGCTGCGCATTGAAAACCTGGAAGTGGCTTACGGCAAAGCCGTGGCGCTCCATGATGTATCCATGCAGGTAAATGACGGCGAACTGGTCGCCTTACTGGGATCCAACGGAGCGGGTAAATCGACACTGCTCAAAACCATTTCCGGCGTTATCCAGCCCCGGAGCGGAAGTATTCTGTGGAACGACCAGGAGATTCACACCCTGCCCTCCCATAAAATCGTGGCCTTGGGAATCGTCCAGGTCCCTGAAGGACGCGCCGTTTTCCCAGAGCTCACCGTGAGCGAAAACCTTCGCATGGGTTCATTCGCCCGCAAAGACGACACCGCGGTCACGGGCGATATGAAACTTGTCTTCGACCTTTTTCCCCGTCTCAAGGAACGCCGCAGGCAGAATGCCGGCACCCTGTCCGGCGGCGAGGCCCAGATGCTTGCCATCGCTCGCGGCCTGCTCTCGGCACCTGAACTTCTTATGCTCGACGAACCGAGCCTGGGGATTGCTCCGGTCATCAGAGATAATATTTTCAAGGTGATAACTCAGGTTTTTGAAGAGCGGCGCATCACCATCCTCCTGGTTGAGCAAAACGCAAAGCTGGCGTTGAACATGAGTTCACGCGGATATATTCTGGAAAATGGGAAAGTATCCCTGGAAGGAAAGGGATCGGAATTGATCGACAATGATTATGTGAAAAGGGCATATTTAGGATATTGACGAAATGATAAACAAATGTTCTTTCAAAATCGACGAAGATGGGCTCATCGACTTCACCCGGAAGCTGATCCAGACGCCGAGTTTGAGCATGCAGGAAGAAAATGTGGCAAACCTCGTGGCGGATAAAATGCGGGAGATCGGTTTTGATGAAGTTGCAATTGATCCCATTCACAATGTGACAGGCACCCTTTATGGTGATGATCCCCAACCGGAACTGATCTTTAACGGCCACATGGACCATGTCCCTCCCGGTGACATGCCCGAACCTTATTCCGGGAAAATAGCGGATGGTTCAAAATACGGGGTTAAGAGCCGGGTGATCGAAGGACGGGGTGCCTGTGATATGAAAGGCGCTTTGGCATCCATGATCTATGGCGCAAAAGCCCTTAAAGACAGCGGGGTTCGGCTCAAAAAGACCTTTGTCATGACAGCGGTCGTCCGGGAAGAGATGGCCAAAGGCGAAGGGATTTTGAGGCTCCTTGAACAGAGTGGCTTAAAAGGAAGGATGGCCGTCAGCGGAGAAGCCACCCGCCTTCAAACCCATCTGGGTCACCGGGGAAAACTTGAATTTACACTGGGTGTTAAGGGGAAGACCGCTCACGCCAGTAACCCGTCCCGCGGCGTCAATGCCATTTACAAAATGTGCGATTTCATAGGGGACATGCGTGAGCATTATCAATTACCTTCTCACCCCTTGCTCGGGGATTGCACCTTTACGGTCATTGATATTGTATCCGGCCCCGGAAGGCTGGGGCCCATTACTCCAGACTGGTGCGAAATAGCGTTGGACAGGCGGTATCTCCCTGAAGAAACAGCCGCTTCCGTTAAACGGGAGCTGGAAGCGCTCATTGACGACCGCAAAAAAGTGGACCCGGAATTCAAAGCAACCGTGGAACTGGTGAAAGACTTCCCCCCTCTTTATTGCTCTCCGGGCGAACCCATTGTCCAAATCACCCAAGAGGCGACAAAGACCGTTCTTGGAGATGAAGGGGATGTATCCACATGGAAATTCGGGGTGGACGGCACGTTTATTCAGCGGGCCGGCATCCCTTGTGCCGGTTTCGGACCCGGCGATGAGCGTTTTGCTCATACACCTGAAGACCATGTCCCCATCGCTGATTTAATCGCCTCTTGTGAAGTGTATGCGGAAATTATCCGAAAGGCATGCTGCTCCTGAAGGCAAACGATTGCATGAGCCCCTGTTTTTGACGATTATCCCAGAAGGAGTACAGAACCTATGACACAAGCATCTGAACTCGCCCTCACCAACCTGAGAGATCTGTCCACGCTGAAGTGGTACATCATCCCTTTGCTGTCCATTGTTTTGTACATTTATGCCAAGGAAATCAAAGAAGCACGTTCCTCGGGCAACTGGAATGCCATCTATGCTGCCTTGACACTTTTCGGCATGGATTTTATCAATGAGACCTGGAATGGTTGGGTCTTGCATTTCACCCAGCGGTCCGCCTGCTGGACCGCCCCCGGAGAAACCGCCCTTCGAACCATGGTGGGCTGGAACATTGAAATCATGTTCATGTTCGCCATCGCCGGCTTCATTTATTACCATACCCTGTCGGAGGATCCTGCTGAGAAAATAATGGGAATCCCCAACCGGTGGTTCTGGGCCATCGCCTATTCGGCCTTCTGCGTGTTCGTTGAATGCGGCCTCAATATGGGCGGACTTCTCATATGGGAATACCCCTGGTGGAACCGGTCTTTTGCTGGAATCTGGCTGATTTTCTTTTTCGGCTATTTTCACTTTTACGTGGCCATCATCTTCGTCCTCTGGCTGAAATCCCACAAAGCCAGGATTTTCGTGGTGGCATGCCTTTATCTCACCGCCGCCATCGCCAATATTGTGTGCCTGGGATTTCTGGGGTGGGTTTACTGAGAACGGTGGAACAGGGATATATACGTTCCCACGCGGGAGAGTGGGAACGCGAGAGGACCTACTCAAGACAAAACTTGGAGGTTTCCTTTTCGATGGGGATGGGGTACTCCCCGTTAAAACAGGCAAAGCAGAGGTCCTGGTCGGGGATGGCGGTGGCTTTTTTCAAATTGTCGATGGATAGATAACCCAGGCTGTCAAGTCCCACGAAATCCCGAATCTCTTCCACGGATTTCTGAGCTGCAATCAACTCCCCCCGGGTGGAGAAATCAATGCCGTAATGGCAGGGAAAGGCGTGGGGTGGGCAGCTCACCACCATGTGGACCTCTTTTGCGCCGATCTCGCGGAGCGTCTTCACCCGGGTCTTGGCCGTGGTGCCGCGAATAATGGAATCCTCCATAATCAATACCCGTTTTCCCTTCAGCAAATCCTTCACCGGGTTCAGTTTCACCTTCACCCCGAAATCCCGCATGCTCTGGGACGGCTGAATAAAGGTCCTGCCGATGTAGTGATTTCGAATCATGCCCATTTCAAGGGGGATCCCTGATGCCTGGGCGTAACCGATGGCTGCGTAATTTCCGGAATCGGGAAAGGGCATCACAAAATCCACGTCCATTGGATATTCCTTGGCCAGAAGCGCTCCCTGCCGCTTTCGAAAGAGATAGACATTTTCACCGAATACATTACTGTCCGGCCGGGCAAAATAGATCAATTCAAAAATGCATTGGCTTCGGCGGGATGGAATGCCCGAATGAATGCTCTTAACACCCTCTTTATTGATGATCACAATCTCGCCGGGTTCGATAAACCGTATAAATTCCGCTTCCACCAGGTCAAAGGCACAGGTTTCTGACGACAGGACATACCCGGAACCCAGTTTCCCGAGGCACAGGGGCCGAAAACCGTTGGGATCCTTGGCGGCGATGAGGCTGTCTTCGGTCATAACCACCACCGAGTAGGCACCCCGAAGCTGACCCATGGTCTCGATCATGGCCTGTTCCATGCCCTTATTCAAACGCCGCGCCATCAGGTGCAGGACCACTTCGCTGTCCATGGTGGTCTGAAAAATAGACCCGTTTTTCTCCAACTCCGAACGGATCTGGTGGGCATTGACGATATTGCCATTGTGGGCAATGGACATGGAGTGGCCCGAATGGCGAACCCTGAAAGGCTGAGCATTGCACAATAGTGAAGATCCCGTGGTGGAATACCGCACATGCCCCAGGGCCATATCGCCTTTGAGCCCATTTAAGATCCGTTCATTAAATATCTCGGGAACCAGACCCATGGCCTTGTGTTCAACGACCTGCTTCCCGTCGGAAGCCACAATGCCCGCACTCTCCTGACCACGGTGTTGGAGGGCATAGAGGCCGAAATAGGCCAGTTTGGCCGCATCCTCATGGCCGTAAACAGAAAAAATACCGCATTCATCCCTGGGTCGCCTGGGTTCTGTTTCGTTCATTGGTCATCCCGTCTTCATAGATCATTTGTCAAGCCGACTCCGCCAAAGTAGCTAATGCTACGACGGCTGGATCGTCAATCCCCATGGTATTCCTGGATGGTTTTCACCTTCATGTCCTCTTCCGACATGGACCGGATGGCGGCAAGGGTCGCTTTCGCACCGGCCAGGGTCGTGGTATAAGGGACATTGAGGGTCAAAGAGGCCCTGCGAATGGAGTAGGATTCGGCAATGGCTTTTTTGCTGCTGGTGGTGTTGATCACCAGATGAATTTCTCCGTTCTTGATCATGTCCACCACGTGAGGGCGCCCTTCCCTCACCTTGTTCAGCGACTCGTTGGTCACCCCGTTCTCCATCAGAAACCGCGAAGTGCCCTGGGTAGCCAGAATCTTGAAACCCAAGTTGAAAAGCCCCATGGCAACGGGGAGAGCCGCCGCCTTGTCCGTATCCTTCACACTGATGAACACCGTCCCCAAAAGGGGGATCCTCTGACCTGCGGCCAATTGTGACTTTCCGAAGGCCAGGCCGAAATTGCGGTCGATGCCCATCACCTCACCGGTGGATTTCATCTCCGGCCCCAGGATGGTATCCACCCCCGGAAACCGGCTGAAGGGAAAAACCGCTTCTTTCACGGACACATATTCGGGGAGCACTTCCCGGATAAAACCCAGTTCTTTTAGGGTTTTACCCATGATCACCCGGGTCGCCATATTGGCCAGCGGCACACCGGTGGCCTTGCTCACAAAGGGAACGGTTCGCGAGGCCCGTGGATTCACCTCAATCACATAGATAATGCCGTCTCTCACCGCATACTGGATGTTCATGAGACCCACCACCGACAACTCTTTGGCCAGCGCCCGGGTGTGTTCCATGATGGTATCCAGGATTTCCGGTCCCAGGGAAACGGGGGGCAGCACGCAGGCGCTGTCGCCACTGTGAATACCCGCCTCTTCGATATGTTCCATAATGCCACCGATGACGGTATCATGACCGTCGGAAATGGCGTCCACATCAATTTCAACGGCCCCGTCCAGAAACCGGTCAACGAGTACGGGTTTCCCCGGGGAAACCTGGACCGCCGTCTCCATATAGTATTCCAGATCTTTCCGGTCATAGACGATTTCCATGGCCCGCCCCCCCAGCACAAATGAGGGCCGCACCACCACGGGATAGCCGATCCGGTCCGCTATTTGAATGGCTTGCTGTTTGTTTGTTGCAATGCCGTTTTCAGGCTGAAGGATCTGGAGTTTTTTGAGCATCACCTGGAACCGCTCCCGGTCCTCAGCCCGATCAATACTATCCGGGCTGGTGCCCAGGATTGTTACGCCCGCTTCCGAAAGGGGAACGGAAAGATTCAGGGGTGTCTGTCCGCCGAACTGCACGATAATCCCGACCGGATTTTCCTGCTCCACGATGTTCAGGACGTCTTCCCGGGTCAGAGGCTCGAAATAGAGCCGGTCCGACGTATCATAATCGGTGCTCACGGTTTCCGGGTTGCTGTTCACCATGATGCTTTCAATGCCCATCTCCCGGAGCGCCAGAGAGGCATGAACGCAGCAGTAATCAAACTCGATGCCCTGACCGATGCGGTTGGGTCCGCCGCCCAGGATGACCACCTTTTTCTTCCGGGATGTTCGAATCTCGTTTTCCTGCTCATAGGTGGAATAGTAGTAGGGGGTGTAGGCCTCAAACTCAGCGGCGCAGGTATCCACCAGTTTGTAGACCGGCTCCACACCCGCTGCTTTCCGGATTTGCCGGATCGCTTCTTCGGTGACCCCGAAAATCCCGGCCAACTGAACATCTGAAAAACCGTATTCCTTGACCTCTTTCAGGAAATCCTTGTCCCAGGCTTCCGGCCCCTCCCCCTGCTGCGCCATTTGCCGCAACCGGCTTTCAAATAGCTGAATCTGCTGAATATGATAGAGAAACCAGGGATCAATGTTCGAGAGCTCATTAATCTTCTCGATGCTCAACCCCCGGTTGAAGGCTTCGTAGATATAAAAAAGCCTGTGAGAGTTCGGCCGGACGAGACCCCTTTCCAGTTCATAACCATCTGTTTTTGAAAGGGTGCAATCGGGGGTGTCGGTCCCCATACCGAATCGCCCGATCTCTAAAGACCTCACCGCCTTTTGCAGGGACTCCTTGAAGGTCCGGCCGATGGCCATGGTTTCCCCCACGGATTTCATGGAAGTGGTCAGGGCATCGCGGGTACCCGGAAATTTTTCAAAGGTCCACCGGGGCACTTTAACCACGCAGTAATCGATGGTGGGCTCAAAGGAGGCAAAGGTCTCCCGGGTAATATCGTTGGGGATTTCATCCAGGGTGTAACCCACGGCAAGCTTGGCAGCGATCTTAGCGATGGGAAACCCGGTGGCTTTGGATGCCAAGGCCGAACTTCTGGATACCCTGGGATTCATCTCGATGACCACCATTTCTCCGTTTTCGGGATGAATGGCAAACTGAATGTTGCTGCCGCCCGTTTCAACACCGATCTCGCGGATAATGGCCAGGGATGCATCCCGCATAACCTGGTATTCGCGGTCGGACAGGGTCTGGGCCGGGGCCACAGTGATGCTGTCGCCCGTGTGAATGCCCATGGGATCAAAATTTTCAATGGAGCAGATAATCACCACATTGTCCTTGAAATCCCGCATGACTTCCAACTCGTATTCTTTCCAGCCGAGAAGCGATTTTTCCATGATCACTTCGGAAATCATGCTGGCATCGAGACCCGTTTTGACGATGTGTTCCATCTCTTCGCGGTTGTAGGCCACACCGCTGCCGATGCCCCCAAGGGTGAAACTGGCACGGATAATAGCGGGGTAGCCGATCTGTTCCGCCGCAGCCTTAGCCTCATCCATGTTCCTGGCGATGACGCTTTCCGCCACTTTGAGGCCGATTTTTTCCATGGCGTTTCGAAACAGTTCGCGGTCCTCCGCCTTCTGAATCACCGGCAGAGACGCTCCCAGCATCTCCACATCAAATTTTTCCAGAACCCCTGATTCGGCCAGTTCCACGGCTGTGTTGAGGCCGGTCTGTCCACCGAGGGTGGGCAGGATGGCCTGGGGGCGCTCCCGCTCGATGATTTTGGTCACGGCCTCGGCGGTAATGGGCTCGATATAGGTACGATGGGCCATTTCCGGGTCGGTCATGATGGTGGCGGGATTGCTGTTGATGAGCACAATCTCAAACCCCTCTTCCATCAGGGCCTTGCAGGCCTGGGTGCCGGAATAGTCAAATTCGCAGGCCTGGCCGATGACGATGGGACCAGAGCCGATGAGGAGAATCTTTTTGATGTCGGTGCGTTTGGGCATAATATAGTAGGGTCTAAAGTTTAAGGTTTAAAGTTTAAAGGGTTTGAAGCGCTTTCCATCATCTTGATAAACCGGTCAAACAGGTACGCGGCATCATGGGGACCGGGAGATGCCTCCGGGTGATACTGGACCGAGAAAAGGGGGTGCTTTTTGTGAACCATCCCTTCCAGGGTATTGTCGTTCAGGTTCAGGTGGCTGATTTCAATGTCCGGGTCACTCAAGGTATCATGATCCACACAGAACCCGTGGTTCTGGGAGGTAATTTCCACTTTGCCCGTTTTGAGGTCCTTAACGGGCTGGTTTCCACCCCTGTGCCCGAATTTGAGCTTGAAGGATTTGCCCCCAAGGGCAAGGCCCAGCAACTGGTGTCCCAGGCATATGCCGAAAATGGGCCGGCGGCCCACCTGTTTACGGATGGTTTCCACCGCATAGCCGACGGCCGCAGGATCCCCCGGACCGTTGCTCAGAAAAAGACCATCCGGATTAAGCCTGTCAATGGCTTCTGAATCGGTATTTGCCGGAACAAGGAGTACGTTGCATCCCCGCGCCTCCAGAGATCTGAGGATGTTGTATTTGATGCCGAAATCCATGGCCATCACACGATGATGGCCGTTCCCTTCCGGCCAGGTGAATGACGATAGATCCGTCCCAACGGCTGTGGGAAGTCCGTCCCGCCACAAGACCGGTTCCCGGCATGTCACCTCTTTGACCAGATCCGATCCGGTCATCAGGGGGGATGCTTTTGCCTTTAGAACCAGGGAGGCAGGATCCAGATCTTCCGTTGAAAGAACACCCCGCATGGCCCCCGAGAGTCGAATGTGCCGTGTAAGGGCACGGGTATCAAGACCCTCAATCCCGGGGATATGGTTTTCTTTCAAATAATCCCCAAGGCTTTTCTGTGACCGGAAGTTGCTGGGATAAGGCTGGTACTCTTTCACCAGGAAAGCCTTCACCTGAATTCGGTCCGACTCCACGTCTTCTTCATTGACCCCGTAATTACCCATAAGCGGATAGGTCATGGTCACCATCTGGCCACAGTAGGAAGGATCGGTGAGGATCTCCTGGTATCCGCTCATGCTGGTGTTGAATACCACTTCTCCCGTGGTTTCCCAGCGGCCCGTAAAAGAGCGGCCGTTAAAGAGGGTGCCGTCTTCCAGCGCGAGTATTGCTTTCATAAGGGCTTGTTCTCCCTCAAAAATTCCATAATGCCATGCGCAGTCCGCCTGCCGTCGGCGATGGCTTTCACCACCAGGGACTGGCCCAGGGCCATGTCCCCGGCCACAAAAATACCCGCCATACTGGTCATGCCGTGGCGGTCCGCTTGGATATTGCCCCGATGGTCCAATTGAATCCCCAGATCATCCACAATCCTGTTCCGGGTTGGCGCCGTAAAACCCATGGCCAGGATCACCAGATCCGCGGCCTGTTCAAATTGGGTTCCGGACTTTTCCACCGGTCCCGTGGGGCTGCCGTCTTCTCCTTCGGGCCATGCCACTTCCACACATTTTACACCGGTGACCTTGCCCTGATCCCCCACAAATCCTCGGGTCATCACAGCCCACCGGCGTTCGCCCCCTTCCTCCTGGGCATGGGTCGACCGGAGGATCTTTGACCAAAGGGGCCAGGGGTTTGAGGCGGAACGGGTCAAGGGGGGCTCAGGCAGAATCTCAAACTGCAGAACTTTTTTGGCCCCTTGCCTGAGCGCCGTTCCCACGCAGTCGGACCCCGTATCCCCGCCACCGATGACCAGCACATTCTTCCCGCCGGCATCAATAAACTCCGAAGAAGGAACCGTCTCTCCCGAAACCTTTCGGTTCTGCTGGCTCAGGTAATCCATGGCAAAATGAATCCCCGTCAGATTTCGGCCGGGGATGTCCAAATCCCGTGCTTCTCCCGCACCACAAGCCATACAGAGCGCATCGAAGCGTTGTTTCAAAAACCGGTAGGACAAATCTTCCCCCACCGTCACACCGGTCTCGAATAAAACCCCTTCTTCCCGCATCAATGAAATGCGGCGCTCCACCACCCATTTCTCCAGTTTGAAATCGGGGATACCATATCTGAGGATACCCCCCGGGCGCCGGGCTCTTTCATATACCGTTACCGCATACCCACCCTTGTTGAGCGTGTCGGCCACCGCCAGGCCCGCCGGGCCGGATCCTACAACCGCCACCTTTTTATTGAAACGCTTTTTCGGCGGTGAAGGGGATGAATAGCCGTTCAGGAATCCCTTTTCAATTAAGGCCAGCTCAATTTGGCGTATGGTCACGGGATCCCCATAAATGCCGTCCACGCATGCGGCCTCACAGGGGGCCGGGCACACCCGCCCGGTGAACTCGGGGAAATTGTTGGTGCTCAACAAAATCTCCAACCCTTCACGCCACTGCCCCCGCCGAACACAATCATTGAACTCCGGAATCACGTTGGTGAGCGGGCATCCGTATGCGTGACAGAATGGCGTGCCGCACTCCATGCAGCGGGACGACTGGATCGTTACGTCCCCATCATGCAGTTGCCGTTCAACGGCCTCGTAATCTTTCAACCGCTCCGAAACGGGTCGGTACCCCGGGTCTTTTCGTTTCGCTTCCGTCATGGCAACCGTGTTATCCATGCTGCACCTCTTCCCGCTCCGTTGCCTCATCTTCCTTGCTCATGAGGCCGAGAACACGACGGTATTCCATGGGAAAAACCTTCACGAAAAAGGGGAGGCTGGCCTCCCAGTTATCCAGGATGAGTCGGGCCTTCTTGCTTCCGGTATGGTTCAAATGCCGGGTGATCAGACTTTTCAGTTCCACCTCATCTTTCGGATCAGTCAACAATTCCAGATCCACCATGTCCAGATTGCACCGGAGATCAAACCGACGGTCCGGATCGTACACATATGCGATGCCACCACTCATGCCAGCGGCAAAATTGAGCCCCGTATCACCGAGCACCACCACCCGGCCACCGGTCATGTATTCACAACCGTGGTCTCCCACTCCCTCCACCACAGCCAGCGCACCGCTGTTTCGGATGGCAAAGCGTTCACCCGCCTTTCCGTGAAGATATACTTCTCCGGCGGTAGCCCCATAGAGCAGCACATTTCCGGCAATCACATTATCCGAAGGGTCAAAGGTGGCGCCTCCATAAGGTTTGACAATAATTATGGCACCGGAGAGCCCCTTTCCCAGATAATCGTTGGCTTCCCCTTCCAACACAAAGGTGATCCCCCGTGCCCCGAAAGCGCCGAAACTCTGCCCGGCGGCCCCTTTGAACCGGCAGGTGATGGTATCGGCGGGTAACCCCTTGTTGCCATAGGCCCTGGCCACTTCACCGCTCAACATGGCACCCACGGTTCGGTTCACGTTTCGAACGGGCAAGGAGATTTCCACCTTTTCACCCTGCTCCAAGGCCTTTCGGGACCGGGCGATCAGATCACGGTCCAGCACATCCCGGATGGGGTGTTCCTGGGTCTCGGTGCAGCGCCTGGGGAACCCATCATGGCTCTCCGGGAAGTAGAAGATCTTGGAAAAGTCCAGCCCTTTGGCTTTCCAGAAATGGATAGCCCGGGACATTTCCAGAAGATCGGACCGCCCGATCATGTCATCCATTTTCCTGAAGCCCATCTGGGCCATGTACCCGCGCACCTCTTCCGCCAACATGGTAAAGAAATTTTCCAGGTGCGCAGGTTTTCCCGCAAACCGTTTTCGAAGTGCCTCGTCCTGGGTGGCTATGCCCACGGGGCACCGATTGTTGTTACACTTTCGCACCATGACGCACCCCAGAACCACCAGGGCCGCCGTGGCGAAACCGTACTCCTCGGCCCCCAGAAGGGCCGCCACCACCACATCCCGCCCGGTTTTCATCTGACCGTCCGCCTGCACCCGGATCCGGCTCCTGAGCCCGTTGAGCATCAGGGTCTGCTGTGTTTCGGAAAGACCCAGTTCCCAAGGGGCCCCGGTGTGGCGGATGGACGAAAGGGGCGATGCCCCGGTACCCCCATCGTAGCCACTGATTAAAACCATATCCGCATGGGCCTTGGAGACACCGGCCGCAATGGTCCCCACACCCACCTCGGAGACCAGTTTCACGGATATGCGGGCCCGGGGGTTCACATTTTTCAAATCGAAAATCAACTGGCTCAGGTCCTCGATGGAATAAATATCATGGTGCGGCGGCGGCGAAATGAGCGTGACACCGGGGGTTGAATAACGGACCCGTGCGATCTCCAGATTCACTTTGTGGCCTGGCAGTTGCCCGCCTTCGCCGGGTTTGGCTCCCTGGGCCACTTTGATCTGAATCTCCTTGGCGTTCACCAGGTACTCGGCGGTCACACCGAACCGCCCGCTGGCCACCTGCTTAATGGCGCTGGAACGGCTGTCGCCGTTTTTAAGCGGCTCGTAACGGGCCGGATCCTCGCCGCCCTCACCACTGTTGCTGGCGGCGTTTAAGCGATTCATGGCAATGGCAATGGCCTCATGGGCTTCACGGCTGATGGAACCGAAACTCATGGCGCCGGTGACAAAGCGTTTGATAATTTCCGATGCCGGCTCCACTTCCTCCAGGGGGACAGGCTTGGCTTCGCGAAAAGCAAACATCCCCCTCAGGGTGGACTGTTTTTCGGACTGGTCGTTGATCTCTTCGGCATACCGCGCATACAATCCGTAATCATTTTCTCTGACAGCCCGCTGAAGGTGATGGATTGCCTCCGGCGACCACAGATGCCGCTCACCATCCACGCGCATCCGGAAATGCCCGCCGCTGGGGAGAATCCTGGGCGCATCGGGGGCCTGATTGTTTGCAGAATGAAAGCGATTCATGGCTTCTTTTGCAATTTCATCCAGGCCGATCCCTTCCACCCTTGAATCGGTCCCCACAAAATACCGGTCCACCACACGGGTGTTAATGCCCACCGCTTCGAACACCTGGGCGCTGCGGTAGCTTCGAAGCGTGGAAATGCCCATCTTGCTCATGATCTTGAGCAACCCTTTGCACAGGGCTTTGATGTAGTATTCGATACTCACCGCTGGGCTCAATGGCCGACCCAACGCCTTTTGGGCCGACATGGCGGCCACAGTTTCAAAGGCCAAATAGGGATTGACGGCCGTGGCACCATAACCCAGAAGCAGCGCCATATGCATCACTTCACGGGCTTCGCCGGTCTCCAGGATAAGGCCTGCGGATGTCCTGATGCCCCGGCGAACCAAATGCTGGTTCACCGCGGACACCGCCAGAAGTGACGGGATGGGCGCCATGCCCTCGGGCAGATCCCGATCACTTAAGATAATCACCGAGTGGCCCTTGTTAATGGCCGTTTCGCTCTCCCGGCAGATCCGGTCCAGGGCCGTTTCCAGCATGACGCCACCGCCCTTGGTGGGAAACCCCATTCCAACGGTTTTTGCACGGAACCCCTCCATGTTCAGATCCCTCAAACGGATCAGGTCCTCGTTGGTCAGAATGGGATGAAGCAGCTTGATCAATCGACTGCTGCGGGGACTTTCAACCAGAATGTTACCCGGGTTTCCGATAAAGGTCATGAGGCTCATGACCAGTTCTTCCCGGACCGGGTCAATGGGAGGATTGGTCACCTGGGCGAAAAGCTGCTTGAAGTACCCAAAGAGCAACTGATTCTTTTCGGAAAACACGGCCAGGGGGGTATCCGCCCCCATGGCACCCACAGGCTCCTGTCCCGTTGTGGCCATGGGAGCCATGATCATCTGGAGGTCTTCGCGGGTATAACCGAACAGTTTCTGCAAAAACGGCAGCCGGGCCAAATCCGGTTTGATGGAGGCCACCTCCCCGTAAAACCCCCTGAGGGTAATCCGATTCTCGTCCACCCATCGCCGGTAGGGTTGCCGCCGGGCATTCAAGGTCTTGATTTCACCGTTTTTCAACACCCGTTTTTTGTCAAAATCCACCAGAATCATCTGGCCGGGACCCAGGGCGCCTTTCTCCACCACGTCTTCGGGGGCAAATTCCAGAACGCCCGCTTCCGACCCGAAGGCGATGACCCCTTGCCGGGTGATGGTGTACCGTGCCGGCCGGAGGCCGTTTCGATCCAGCATGGCGCCCACCTGACTTCCGTCGGAAAACGCCACGGCCGCCGGACCGTCCCAGGGTTCCATAAGGCCCGCATGATATTCAAAGAAACCCCGCTGGTCCGGACCCATGGGATACTTCACACCCCACGCTTCGGGTATGAGCATGAGCATGGCGTGGGATAGGGACCTGCCGGCACTGGTCAGCAGTTCAAGGGCATTGTCCAGACAGGCGGAATCACTCCCCCGATCATCAATGACGGGGGTTAGATTTTGGATACCGGCCCCGAACAATTCCGATTCCAGAGACTGCTCCCGGGCCCGAATCAGATTCAGATTACCCCTGAGGGTATTGATCTCCCCGTTATGGGCCAGGTAGCGAAAGGGCTGCGCCAGTTCCCAGGACGGAAAGGTGTTGGTGCTGTATCGCTGATGCACCACAGCCATGGCACTGACCATTTCCGGATCTCCAAGGTCTTGATAAAAACCGGCCAGTTGCGGACCGGTAAAGAGCCCCTTGTACACGATGGTGCGGCAACTCAAGCTGGGCAGGTAGCAGGTATTTTCCGGCCTTCCGAGCGTCACGACCCGTTTCTCGATGGCCTTCCGCACCAGGTACAACCTACGTTCCAGAGCCGCCCCTTGAAGGGCCCCGCCACCCACAAAGCACTGGCTGATCCAGGGCTGCATGGCTTTGGCCTCACCGGCAATGACATTGTCATTTACCGGGACGTCGCGCCAGCCCAGGGGTTTCAGATCTTCCGCCGAAACAGCCGTTTCGATTTCACGAACCCATTTCTGACGCGCATCAGGCTCTTGGGGCAGAAACACCATGCCCACACCGTATTGGCCTACCGGGGGCAGTATGATGCTCAGATCCCTGCATACCCTTTTGAAAAACAAATCCGGCAATTGGAATAGAATACCCGCCCCATCTCCGGTGGTCTGATCGCCTCCCACGGCGCCGCGGTGCATGAGATTCTGCAAGATTCGGAGCCCGTTTGCAATGACGGCATGATCTTCAGATCCATCAATATTGGCCACAAACCCCACCCCACAACTGTCATGTTCATATCGACCGCTGTAAAGTCCCTGAGAGGGAGGATAGGCGCCTAATTTTTCTAGGTTTTTATTCTTCATATTTAATCACAACACCGCCATCAAACGTCCTCTGGCTTCCTCGATGACATCCGGTTCATAAATCTTCTCGCCACCCGAATCCCGCACATAGAAAACGCCTGTCATTTTTTCTCCGTCACTGTTGACTTTTGCCGTTCGAATGTCAAGGTCCATGGAAAAAATCACGCACGCCAGATCATAAAGGCGCCCCAGCCTGGCGCTCGACCGAATTTCAATGAGGGTGAAAAAATCCGAGTCTTCGTTGTTGACGACGATTTTTTTTCTAACCTGTGGTCCGTATGGAGCAGGCAGCTTGGCGTCCCGCTTCTCCTTGATCAAGCGATCCAGAGAAAGACGCTCATCCAAAGCATTTCGGAGGTCCTGTTGCGTTTTGGCCCAATTTTCCGTTTCATGGTAAACGTCCGGCGGATTGGTCACCTCGTAGGTATCAAAAGCCAGGCCGTTTTTCAAAGTAAAGATGCTCGCGGACAATATGTCCATGTTGTTCAGGGCTAAAACACCGGCCATCTTGCTGAATAACCCTGGTTTGTCGTAGGTCACCTGAATAATCCGGGTGACGGAAGCGCTTTTCCGTTTTGCCAGTTTCCAAACGTGCTTTCGGTCCCCCAGGTTCAACGCAAGGGAGAAGTGGGCGACCATGTCTTGAAGGGACGTATTTAAAATATACCGGGAAGATGCCTGGTCAATGAGATGATTAACCGCTTTCTTCTCAAAATCCTGTAACATCATTTCCCGAATGCGCACCCGCTTTCGCTCAATCTCCTGGGTGGCATCCGGCGTTGCCAGGATGCCCCGTTCCAATATGCGCTGGACCTTGTGAAACAATTCCGCCAGGAGCATGATCTTCCAGTCGCTCCGGGCCATGGGACCCGTGGCGAAGCTGTCCGCAACGGATAGCAGAAAAAGCATTTTTAACAGCTGCCGATCCTGAATGGCCTGGGCCACCTGAACGCAGGTCTTCTCGTCCCGAAGGTCCCTGCGCTGGGCGACACGGGGCATGAGAAGGTGATATCGAACCAATGAAGAGACTGCTCGAACAGATGCTTTTTCAAAGCCCAGACGCGACAGAATCTTTGGGATCATTTGGGGTCCCCGAATACAATGGTCTTCTCCGTATCCTTTTCCGATATCGTGCAAGAGAGCTGCCAGGAAAAGTCGGTCAGGGAATTCTATTTCCTCAAAAACAGCTTTGAAAACGGGCCACTTTTCATCATAGCCCCCTTTTGTAATGTCGTTGATCACGTCCAGGGTTCTCAAGGAATGGAGATCAACGGTCATGACGTGATAAAATCCGAACTGGGGCAGATTCCGAATTTTCTTGAATTCCGGGATAAACAGGCCGATGAGCCCAATCTCAAGGGCCAGTCGTATAATTTCAGGATTTTGAGGCTTCAGAATCAGATCCAGAAAAAGGGCTTTTCCCGGGTCCGATCGGCTCAAAAGCTTCCGTTTCCGACTGATAATCTTCTTCCCTTCCCAGATAAACCCGGAACCCAAAAAAAGTCCCCGCTCGTTTGCTTCTTTCAAGCCCCTCAAAATGACCAGGGGATCCATTTCAGAAAGCACCCCCTCACCCAAAACAATATGCCCTTTTAAAACAGCAAATTCAGAAGGGAGATCTTTTTGGGCCGACTCCATGGGCGAAGGATCGATCATGTCCAGCATCTTCACCTGAAATTCTTCATGACGATACCGGATCCTGTTTAGATGAAGGTAGACATCCCGCATGAGCTTTTCAGGGCCGGAGATACGGGGTTTATCCTCATAGCCGAGAATTTTTGAAATCTGGTCCTGGTAAGGAAGCCGGAGGCTGTCTTCTTTGCGACGGGCAAGCCAGTGCAGGTGATTCCGAATTTTCAGGAGAAAACTTCTGCTCGCCGCCAGCTTTCGAATCTCAAAATGGCTGAAGGCCGCAAAACGCTTCATCTGGCCCAGGCGTTTGCAATCAAACCAGATTCGGGCCATCCAACTCATGAGATGAATGTCCCGAAGGCCCCCCAATCCCTCTTTCAGGTCCGGCTCAACAAAACAGCCTTCCCCCTTGTTGCGGTCAGCCCGCTCCCGTCTTGAGATGAGAAATTTCCCCAGAAGGGAATCTTTTTCGCGGGCCATGCGGGACCAGAATGCTTCCCTGTAGAGCCTGTAGAAATATCGGGATCCCACAAAGAAACGGCTGTCCATCAGTGAGGTAAGCATCCGAAAATCAGTCATGGCCAATCGAATGCACTCTTGAAACGTCAGGATAGAATAACCAACCTCCAGCTTGGCATCCCATAAGGGGTAAAGGGCATGGCGGATGATTTCCGCCATTTCAGACGACAGGTCACCCCGATGAATCACCATCAGGTCCACATCCGAACCCAGGCAGAGCTCCTGTCGTCCGTAACCGCCCAAGGCAACCACGGCCAGAGCATTATCGCTTTCGGGCCGGTTGCTCTGCCGAAATCCGGCCGTCAGGAAAAGATCCCGGATAAATCGATCCATCAAATCGGCGTATTGATGGGAAAACCTGAGACCCGTTTCAGACGAAAACCCTTCCGCCACCAGGGCTTCCCTTTCCGAAAGAAATACCTGGACCCTTTTCTGAGATCCTTTCAAAATGTTCGCCTTAAATGGCGTCCCGATCTTCTTCGCCGGTTCTAATACGCACAGCCTTTTCAATGGGAATCATGAAGATTTTGCCATCCCCGATCTCGCCGGTGTAGGCCTTTTCCTTGATGGCTTCCACCACCTGAGGCGCCAGCTCTGCAGGCACCACCACTTCAATTCTTATTTTAGGCAGAAAATCAACAACATACTCAGCCCCACGATAGATCTCCTTGTGACCTTTCTGCCGACCGAAGCCTTTGACCTCGCTCATGGTGATCCCGCTCACGCCCAGTTTTAGTATTGCGTCTTTTACCTCGTCTAGCTTAAACGGCTTTATAATGGCCTCAATCTTTTTCATACGGTACAGTCTCCTTGCTCCTCCAAGCCATCTTTTGAAAGATCAACGGCCTGGACGGGTATAACTTTTCGATAAATCTCTAAAGGGCTTTTTGTCACCCCATCGACCACCAGGAGATCCTTTTCAATGGAAATCCCGAACATGCGCTCATTTTCCTTCAGGTAGGGTAAGATAAGATCCCAGTCCTTCTTTTCAAGGCCCAGCACCGCGCCCCCGTTTAATTGCTGGTCGTCTATCATGTGGTGCGGATCGCGAACGTAGATGGCACCGCCCGAAGCCAGACTGAAAAGATTGGAACCCGGGTACGGCGTCTCCTGGGGCAAGATATTCCCCTGGTCGTCAAAGGTCATGCCGTTTAAGACCACAAACCCGCCCCCGTTATGGGGATCGCCCGCCATAAAAGATTCACCCAGGTAGTCCAGACAGGTACCGTTGATCACCACTCGGGGACGACCCACGGCATTAATCAGCGGCCGGCCTGCGGCATTTCCCATCACATAGACCTCGCCCCCTTTGGCGCCGTACATGAATGTCTGGCCTGTGTCCCCATAAATCACCATTTTGCCGGCTTTCATGATCTGCCCCAACTGATCCTGGGCATTGCCGTGCACATGGATGCTCATCCCGTCGATTCCCGAACCCAGGTAATCCCCCGAAGAACCGTAAATGTCAATGCGAACACCCCCTGAATCAGGCCCCATACCACATCCATGAAACCGCTGTCCCTTGAGGCCGAATACAATGAACCGCCGCCAACCGCGCAAGAAGGCCTCTGCCATCAGACGGCTGTCGCAATGGTCTCCTTCCGGTGGAAATAGAGACGCATCGATAATTAAGACCTTTTCATCATAAGAGGGGCCTCTGAAAAATTGCCGGGTCTCCCAGTCCACCAAGCGATAGGCGCTCTTGACGTCTTCACGGGCCAGGGATGGAAAATGGCGGAATATGGTCTCCAGAGTCTGGTTGACCATCTGCAGAATGGACCGACGCTTCTTGTCGTATGTGGGGTAACGCCGGTCCAATAATCGGGTCAACACCGAAAGGGCCATCTCCAAATGGGCATCCCCTTTGAGTGCCCAGCCCTTCACCTCCTGGAGGCAGTCCATAAAATCCGAGAAATCCCAAGTACCCAGTTCATCGCGCATGTACTCAAACAGAAGATCATCCCGCTGAAGGTCAAAAAACCGGGAGACATCGAACCGGTCTTTCTCCTCCCCTTCATCCAGGTAGTACACCCTGCCGGGAAGATAGGCCTTCTGGTCTTCGGGGGGGGGCTCGATCTCGCAGTCGAATTTGTCCACGCAGGTGATGCGTCGTTCCGTAACCCCATTACCCGTCTTGTCCAAATTACCCGTCTTGTCTAAATTAAAGATGAAGGCGCCCCCATCCGTATAGCTACCGCCCCGGGCGTTCCAACACCGATCGGCCACTGTACCCACTCGGGGGTCTTCATCGGCCAAGCTTTTAAGGGTGGCGTCCAGGGCCTGTTTCTCGGAACAGATGAGCCCAACCTGTACCTGGCCGTCGTGCAACCCGAAAACCTGGGGCCGCAGCATGGCCGTATCGGTGATGCCGATCAACTGAAGTCGGTCGTTCTCCGTATCGTTTCTGGCGATAATGAAAAACCAGGGGCCGTCCGGAGACCCGTGCACATGGGCGGCCTGAATGGCCCGGTAGATTTGCTGTTTATCTTCGGGCAGTTGATCGAAATCCCGTTCCATGGTGGGGGCCAGGGCCTCGATCACATACTCCAACGGATATTGGTAAGTCCGGCTGTAAAGATCAAAGAGAAGCGCCGACACTTCCGTATCCGTCAGGAACTGTGGATAGAGATTTTTCTGTCTCAGATATTCCGCCACGGAATGGTAGTTGGCAAAATCGCCGTTGTGCACCAGGGCTTCGTTGAGCCCCACAAAGGGATGGGCGCCTGCCGGATGCCAGACCTTGCCCTTGGTGGGGTATCGCTGGTGGGCGATCCATACATGGGCTTTGAAGTTGTCCAGCTGATAATATTGCACTACCTTTTCTGCGTATCCTACAATTTTGAGGATGAAGAAATTCCGGCCATGGCTCAACACAAAGGCGTGCTGTTCGCCATAGGCATCATAATAGGCCTTGTTGACATTAAAGCTGTTCTGGTAGACGAATTCATCCTCAACCCGACGGATCGGCATTTCCGCCAAGCCGTTTTGGTCTCTGAAATGATTCAAAACTTCCGGTTTCACCCGTACAAAATACCGGAGCACTTCCGGGGGCTTCACATCCAGGCCCCGAATATCCCGGTAGTCCGGCACATGGGGAATCCGTTCTGAAAAGTGAACATCCAAAAAGGGATCAATAAACCGCTTTTCAAGATCATTCACCACCGCTTCCTCTAAAACGGCGATCTGAAGAATATAGCTCTTTTCAAGAATCTCATGGGAAACACCCAGCATTCGCGCCTCAAAACCCATGGCCGCAATGCCGCCGCCGCGCCCGTTTCCCCGATTGTGCATCTGCTTGCTCGGTTCGTAAATATGCTTTCCCCTGACCGGAATGCTGCAAGCAAATCCGGTAACGCCGCACCCTCCTTCGGTCTCCGTTTCAAAACAGGATTTTTTGGGGAAATCCTCGACCAGGGCTTTCCTCGATTGAATCACGCTTTCTACAAGGGTATTATTTTTCATTTATCGCCACCACTCTTCATATAATCCAGATGCACCAGGCAATCGGTGCGCCCCACCAGTTCTTTCAGGCTTTTCATGCCCAGTTTCTTCAAAATGCGAACCAACTCCTGTCGCCAGGAGAGAAACAGGTTCAAAATCCGCTGGGTTCCCCATTCCACCTCGATCAGATTCATCAATTCGCTATCGGTGGAGGCAATGCCCCTGGCGCAACCCCGTCCGCTTTCGCAGTTATGGCACCTTATGCACTCCAGCGCCACCAGGTCCGCCGTTCCCGTACAGACGCCGTCAGCGCCCAGGGCAATGGTCTTGGCCACATCGTGGGGTGTTCGAATGCCACCGCTGGCGATGACCGTTATCTTATCCCTGACGCCTTCTTCCGTCAGAAACTTGTGAACTTTGGGCAGGGCGTATTCAATGGGCATGGCGATATTTTTTTTGGCAATATCGGGTGCGGCCCCCGTACCGCCGTAGCTGCCGTCCAGGTGGATGATGTGGGCGCCGGCGTAATAGCTTCCCACCGCCACCATATCCACATCCGTGGGGGTGGACACTTTAACGGAGACCAGGGCTTTGGGGTTGATGGCCTTGATCCAGTCCACATGTTTTTTGTGATCTTCCACCGAATAGACGCTGTGAAAGGGAAAGGGTGAAAAAAGCGGATATCCCACCACGGCTTCACGCATACGGGCCACACCGGGGGTCACCTTGTCGCCCAGCAGATGTCCACCCAGTCCCGGCTTGGCGCCCTGGGCATACTTGAACTCAACAATCTTAACCCGTTGAAGGGTCTCTTCACGCACCCCGAAAAGCCCGGTGGCCACCTGTGTGATCACGTGATCGTCGTAGGGTTTGAGCTCATCGGGGTATCCCCCTTCGCCGGTACAACAGAAGGTGCCAAGTGCTGCCGCCGCTTTCATCCGGCTCAGCATGGTGTTGATGCTGACAGACCCGTAGCTCATGCCGCCGCCGTAAAAAGGCACTTCGATCCGGGCCAGATGGGCATTATCTTTGCGCCGGTTCAAGAGGACACTCAGGTCCATTTCTTCATCTGTAGGGGCGAAAGATTTTTCGCCCCTACGAAAAGCGATACGCAGTTTATCAAAGCCCCCTTCGGAGGCGCCGATTTTGTACTCAAGGCCTTTTTCGGGAACGTTCCCGAATTCAGCCATATGCCAGGCGCTGGCCAGGAGATCCGGAGGCCATCGGCGATCTCCCAAAATTTCAAAATCCGGGTTTCTCTTTAATGAAAGCGCCTGCTCCGGGCATATTTGGGTGCACGGATTTTCACAGTCCTTACCCACACAACGATAGGCATTTTCAATGCGCACCCGGCCCCTTCTGGCCACATGGACTTCATAAGGGCAAATGTCCACACATTTACCGCAAGCCACACACGCATTACTCCGGTGCAACCGGTACTTCCCGATGGGATTTCTGAATCGGGAAGACGTCCGTTTTGTATCAGGTAATTGAAAAGATTCCGAATTATTCAAGTTCACACTCCTCCTCAACCGTTCCCATGCCTTCAAAGGTCTCCTTGTCCAACTGTTCAAAGAACATGGCCCGGCCCACTTCTCCGCGCAGACGGCGTGCATCCCGGATCCCCATGGCACCCATCACTTCCAGGAGCTGGTTATGCCAGGCACCCACAAGATTAATAACCCTGCCGGCTGTCCAATCAGATGATGCGTCCTGAATATCCACCGGGCAACTCAACCCCTTTTCGCAACGCCGGCACATGCGGCACTCCATGGCAATGAGCATGGGAAAATCCATAAAAACACCGTCCGCACCGCAGATGATCGCCTTGGCCACATGCTCGGCCATGGAAATCCCACCACTGGCCAGAAGGGTAACATTGTCCCTGATCCCGGCCTCAACCAATTTCATGTGGACGGAACGGATACCATCTTTCAGAAATTTTTCCGGGGCGTCAAAACCTCTGCCTTGGAAATTTCCTTCCAGGTGAATAATGGGAATGCCTGCTTCCACCCATTGCAGCGCTTTTTCTTCCATACCGTTCGCCATGGATATTCTAGCGGAGATTAAAACCTTTGGGTCAAGGGCCATTCCCTCCTTCACCGCTTCATGCCAGCCATCATCAAGCGTCAGTTCCACCATGCGGCACCCCGAAGGAAGTTCTTCCAGAGCCTCGGCATCCACTGAAATGGACGGCAAAAGCCACGGACCGTATTCTTCCGGTATTTTGGCCGACATTTCCGTAGAGAGAGAGAAAAGCGTTCCCAGCCTTTTTGCCGCTTCAGCCCATCCTGAAATGGTTTGTTCACTTATGGCCCCAAATTCCGGGGTCCTGAGGATAATGGGTAAAGGGATATCCAGAAGTTCCGGACCACCCTCAAGAAGACCGCCTTCCGGATCAAAAACAAGATGGCCCGGCGTTTTCCCGAGATCAATGGCGGTACTGATATATTCGCGGCCATGGATGCCGTCGCGGGTGGGTCTCACGATCTCACTCATGTCTGTCCAGATGGCATCGAAACCGGGTCCGCTGAAAGGCCCCGGATAGCCGGCCCCGGACACGGGTATTTTTCCGCTGTCCGCCTGCTTCCACAGGCTGGCGATAATATTGGGAGCCCAGTATTCATCCCCCATGGCCATAAATTCAGGGTTAATGGATTTGTGAATCAGTTCATTGGGGCACCCCTGTACGCACCTCAAACAATTCATACACTCATTGTCGATGGATTCCACCATCTGCCTGGCATCCAAGCCCCGATGGTCATAAACGCCGTAAACGCACTTTTTCTTAACGCAGACGGGGCATTTGAGACAACCTTCCTCCCAAGCGATAATGCCGGACTGGATCAGCGGCTGAAAACGACGGGGAACGGTTTCCGTATGGATCACATATTTGGACGGCATATTAAGTCCCCCCTATGCCCTGCAAAGGGCCGGTCTGGGATAGAGCCCTGCCCGTTTTACAATTTCACCCACGGCTTCTTCCCATTCGATGGCCATGATATGCACACCGCTTACACCAGAGAGCTCTTTTAACCTTAAAATGGTTTCCACGCAGATATTGATCCCTTCTTCCCGCTGTTTATCTTTGGGAACCCCTTCCATGCGTTTGATCACATCATCGGGGATATCCATACCGGCCACCTTATTTTTCATGTATTTGGCCATGCCGGCGGATTTGAGTGGCGTCACGCCGCCCAGGATAAAGGCTTTTTCCGTCAAACCCTTGTCAGCAGCCATGGAAAGCCAGGTCTCAAAGCGGTCCAGATTGTAAATGCACTGGGTCTGAATAAAGTCGGCCCCGGCCTTGATCTTTTTGGCTAATCTGACAATCCTGAATCTTAAGGGGTCCGCAAAAGGGTTGGCGGCGGCACCGATAAACATATCCGGTTTATGGTCCAGGGAATCCCCCCCCGTAATGACCCCGTCGTCCCGCATCCCCTTGACAACCTGAACAAACTGGATGGAATCCAGATCGAAAACCCCTAACGCCTGGGGCTGATTGCCGAAAATCTGGTGGTCGCCGGAGAGACAAAGCACATTGCGAATGCCAAGGGCCGAAGCCCCCAGGATATCCGACTGGAGCGAGATGCGGTTCCGGTCCCGAACCACCATCTGCAACACCGGATCAAGCCCGGCTGTTTTAAGCAGGCCGCATGCGGCAAGACTTGACATGCGAACAATGGCCGTCTGATTATCGGTCACGTTCACCGCGTCCACCATGCCCCGCAACAATTCGCCTTTTTTTAATATCACCTCAGGGTCTGCCCCTTTCGGAGGACCGCATTCCGCTGTTACAGCAAATTTACCCTGAACAAGAACGTTCTTTAGCTGGCTTTCGTGGCTCACTTTTGCTGATCCTCCCTGATAATCTTTCTGGGGCCCCCACCCTGTTTCGTAGACCAGTCTTTGGGGGGGTAAATTTCTTCCAGCCGGTCCAGTGCACCGAATTTGTCCAAACGATCAATAATCAGCTGCCAGGCGCACGGTATGTCCGGGTTCACTTCGCATTTCCCATCCACGGATCCACCGCACGGACCATTTAGAATCTGCTTGGAACAGCGGGCCAAAGGACAGATGCCGCCAAAATCGTAAAGCATGCAATCCCCGCATCCCAGGCACGTTTCCGCCCATACCCCTTGGGCCTTTGTTTCACCCAGGAATTCGGTGTTAAGCCCGGGGATTATGGGCACTTCCGGATACATGTCCGCCACGGCCTGAACGCCGGCGCCGCAACCAAGAGACAACACCGCGTCGTAGGGATCGATGGATTTGTCCAGTTGAATCACAAACTCCATGACGCACTGCCGGTCCAGGGTCATTTCTTCGATGACCACATCCTCATCATTCATTCGGGCGGCCATGCGTAGCGCTGACGCCAGCATGGCTGTTTCCTTTTCCCCCCCTGATGCGCACTCGGCAACGCATGAGCCGCAACCCAGCACCAGTATCCGCTTGTATGGGGCAATCATTCGCCTGATCTCACGAACAGGCTTTTGTTCTCCTGTGATCATATCCCTTTCTCCTCATCATTTAGGGCCTCGGGACCCAGCGCTGGCGACGGTCCCAGAGACGAAACCTTGTTCATGATCTCTCGGGCCAGAACAGCCAGGGGTCTAGGGTTCTCTTTTGAGCAGACCATCAACCCCACCCTTTCTCTTTCAAGGCCGATGGTTTCAATGATCGATCTTGTTCTTTCGATCCGCTTTTTGGCCCTCAGATTCCCTTCAAAATTGCGACAGGCACCTTCAGGGCAGGCGATCACATAGGCAGCGTCGGCAAATTCTTCCAAGGCCCGGAGCAGATGGACCGGTTCAACCCTTCCACTACAGGGCATGGGAAAGAGGGAAATGGCGTCGCCACAATCCTCTTCCAGAGCCTGTCGATCCTTCTCCCGGCTTTCAGGGACATTCTGACAATAAAAAAGCGCCAATTTGCGCCTCTTTCCTTTTATCATTTCCTGGATGAATCCTTTCTAAATATCAGAACTGTTCATGGACTAAAAAAATACCCACTCGCCAATCGACGCACAAAATCGCCCCCCTCCGAAAACGGAGAGGGACGTTCAGTGTTGCGGTTTATGGTGTTATAAGGGTTATAAAGTGGACAGATACTTATCCAATTCATACTGGCTCACATGGGTTCGGTAGGAATCCCATTCGATCCGTTTGTTTTCAATGAATTTGTTGAACACATGGTCCCCCAGCACATCCCTCACCATTTCACTCTTTTCCGTGGCCAGGAGGGCGGCATACAGGGTCCCGGGAAGATCGGTGATCCCGTGGGCTTTTCTTTCCGCCGGATTCATCTCAAAGATGTCTTCTTCCACAGGTGCCACCAGTTCATATTTATTTTCAATCCCTTTGAGACCCGCCCCCAGCATCACCGCAAAGGCCAGATACGGGTTACAGGACGGATCAGGGGACCTGAATTCAATACGGGTGGCATTTTCCTTGCCCGGTTTGTACATGGGAACACGAATCATGGCAGAACGATTCCGTCGGGCCCAGGATACATAAACCGGCGCCTCATAGCCGGGCACCAGACGTTTGTAGGAGTTGACCCACTGATTGCAAATGGCCGTAATTTCCGGCGCGTGTCGCATCAAACCGGCAATATACTGCTTGGCAACTGTGGACAGATTGAATTCGTCCGACGCATCATAAAAGGCATTCTTATCCTTTAAAAACAGGGACTGATGCACATGCATACCGCTGCCGTTTTCTCCAAAAATGGGTTTGGGCATGAAGGTGGCATACACACCATTCTGACGGGCGATCTCCTTGACCACAAGGCGATAGGTCATCATGTTATCCGCCATGCGCATGGCCTCCTGGTACCGAAGGTCGATCTCATGCTGGCTGGGCGCCACCTCGTGGTGGCTGTATTCCACCTGAATCCCCATGTCCTGAAGGGCAAAGATGGTATCCCGCCTCAGGCTGCTTCCCATATCCACCGGCCGGGAGTCGAAGTATCCGCCCTTGTCCAGCACTTCCGTGCCCTTGTCGTCTTTGAAATAAAAATACTCCGCCTCGGGACCCACGTAGAAAGTGTAACCCTTTTCAGTAATTTTCTTGAGAAGCTTTTTCAGCACATACCTCGGGTCCGCCTCATAGGGGGTTCCGTCCGGGTGAAGAACATCGCAGAACATACGGGCCACGGGCCGGTCGCCGCTTCGCCAGGGGACCAGTTGAAAAGTGGTGGGGTCCGGTTTAGCGATCATGTCGCTTTCCTCAATTCGCGCAAAACCCTCAATGGAAGAGCCGTCAAACCCCATGCCTTCGGTCATGCCCTCTTCCAGTTCTGAAGGGGTAATGGCAAAGCTTTTCAGTACCCCCAGCACATCGGTAAACCAGAATTGTACAAAGCTAATATCCATGTCCTTTACAATCTTTCTTACATCATCAAATGACTGACAGTTCATCTTATTTCCTCCTTGCTTAAAAACGGTTATCGGTTGCCGGTTTACGGTTTCCCGGTTGACTGTCTAAAGGTTTTAGCCAAAATTCGAAAGGAGATGATGCAATTGCGGTGCCAAAAATCCATCCTTATAGAAACAGAAGGAATGAAATTCAGGAAAAATATTATCACTAAAACCGATTTTATCAATGGTATTAATACGTTTGGTTTGAAATAGTTTACGAGGAAAACAGTATCCGTTCACAGTGATCCGTTCACGGTTTTCTAACCATGAACAGATCACCATAAACCGTAAACCATTGCAAAATACATTTATGTCGATTCTTCAGCCAGAAATCTACAAAAACGTATCCGATATCAGGAGGCATTTCCCCATAACGCGCTTTGCCGGATTACGGGGTTTATGGATATGTCTTTCAAGAAATTTAGCACAATAGGTAGCAAGGAGCGACAGGGAATCCACGGCCGACATGGGGCTCAAAAAATTCAGACCGGACCACAACTCGATGATATGGCCCGCTAATTCCGTTACCTTTTCATCTCCTGGGGTAACAATGGCATACATATTGCTGCTTTTGCAATTCAAAACTTGTTGGAATAATCGGGGGCCTGGAATGGTTCGGGTTTTTTCAATAGACAATTATTAATCAGAAGAATCAAAATGATATCCGCATTTGAAGAACTCAAGAAATCCAGAAGGCAGTTGCTCTCAATGTTGCCGACGTGTCGAACCATTGGCAATTTCCAGACGCATCATACAGCAAATATGGATCAGTATTTCCGGGCAAGCCTCCAGGAAAGCCAAACGGGCCATCGTCTTTTCTCCAAGAGAACCCCATTTGCCTTTTTAGCAGTGGGAGGTTACGGCAGAGGTGAGCTCTCGCTTCATTCGGATATTGACGTCCTGATCCTGTTTGGCCAAAAAATACCGGGTTCAGCCAAAGGGTTGACGGAGGAGATTTTTTATCCCCTGTGGGACCTGGGCCTCGATCTTGGATATGGAACACGCACCATCAAAGATTGCGTAAAGCTTTCCAGGGATGATTTTGAAGTTCTTACCGCCATGATGGATGCCCGCTTTTTATGCGGCGATTCCCTGCTGTTCCTTGATCTGATGGAAAGCCTTCAAAAAAAGGTGACCTCAAAAAGAAAAATCGTCTTCAGGCGATGGTTGGAAAACTTGTATCAGATCAGAATGGATATCAAGGGTGATGCCAGCATTGTATTGGAACCCGACCTGAAAGACGGAATCGGAGGACTGAGGGACTATCATTACATCCTCTGGTTGGCCAAGGCGTTTTTTAACCTGGTGGAGCCAAGAGACCTGGAGTACACTGGTAAACTCTCCCATAATGAATACAAGGCATTGAAAGATCGCCTGGATTTCATCTGGCTTGTTCGAAATCATCTGCACCAGTTATCCGGACGGAGAAATGACCGGCTGACCTTCGAATACCAGGAAAAGATCGCCTTGAGATTGGGCTACCGGGATTGCAAGGATCTGTTGGCGGTCGAACAATTCATGGGAGATCTTCACGCGTCCATGGCTGCCGTCAAGGCCTTGAACCGCACTTTTATCAAGACACATCTTCCAAAAGGGCGAGGCCCGTGGAAAAGCGCCGAAGCGCTGGACGTTTTCAAGGGCTTTCATACTTATCAGGGTGAAATAGGATTCGATTCAGCGACCGTCATTCTTTCTGACCCTCTCATGCTGATGACCGTATTCGAACAGGGTTCCCAAACAGGATATCCTCTTTCCATGGAGGCACGTAGACTGGTTTCGGAGTTTCTGCCCTTCGTAGATGATAATTTCAGGAGATCGAAACAAACGGCAGGGGATTTCCTCAAAATTATAAATGGCAACCACACATTTGATGTTCTGATCCAGATGCAGGAGATTGGTTTTTTATCGTCTTTTGTCCCCGAATTTGGAAAAATCGAAAACCGGGTTCAATTTGATGCCTACCATACGTTTCCGGTCGGGCGACATTCCCTTGAAACGATCAGACGCCTCAAAGCCATCCATACACAGAAGGAGATGCTCCTCCTTGATATATTTCTGGAACTCCCCGACCCCGAGCCGCTTTTTTTAGCGGCGCTGTTCCATGATATCGGCAAGGTGGGCCCGAAACATGCTGCAAGAGGGGCAGAGATAGCCCGTGAAATTTTGGAGCGCATGCATTACCCCGGAGAAGCGACTGAAGACGTTCTTTTCTTGATCAAACACCATCTCCTCTTGGTGGAGACCGCCACACGAAGGGATCTCAGTGATGAAAAGTCGGTTGTACAATGTGCCCGCATTGTCGGCAATCTTGATAAGCTCCGAATGCTTTACCTGCTCACATGGGCCGATTCCATGGCAACCGGCCCCGGAGCCTGGAATGATTGGATTGCCAATCTGGTTCAGGAGCTCTTTTTCAAAGTTCTCAATATCCTTGTAAGGGGAGAGTTGGCAACCGTCGACGCCTCGCAAAAGGTTCAACAAACCATGGATCAGACCCGTCAAAAAATGTTTGTGCAAAATGAGGGCATCGATCCGGATCCCTTTTTTGAGGTGATGTCGCCAAGATATCTGCTGAACCGTACACCTCGGGATATTGTTCATCACATTGGAATGGCCCGGAGCATGAGCGAAGCGTTGAGGAAGGATGCAGGAAACGCCTTCTCCTTTGAAGCCAGGGAAAACCCTGCGGAGGATTGTTATGAAATAACGGTTTTAACCAAAGACAGACCCGGGCTGTTCGCGGATATGGCCGGCGTTCTGGCCCTGAACAGCGTCAATATTCTCTCCGCCGATATTTACACCTGGAGAGATGGGACCGCCGTGGATATCTTTAAAGCAACCAAACCCCTCGACCCCATTGATCCGGATAGAATCTGGCAGAAAGTGAGATCCGACCTAAAGGGTACTTTCGAAGGTAAGCTTTCCCTGGCCGGTCTTCTTGGACAGAAAGGAACGTCATCCGTTCTCTCCAATCATGAAAAACCCTCACGGCCCCCTCAGATCGTCATGGATAACAGGGCTTCTGATTTTTTCACTTTGATCGAAGTATTCGCAGATGACAGGGCGGGGTTCCTCTACCTGATCACAAAAACGCTGTTTGATCTCCGCCTGGATATCCGCATTGCCAAGATCGCCACAAAGGGCGATCAGATAGCGGATGTATTCTATGTGCGTGATATTGTAGGACAAAAGATTAAAGATGAAGCGCATCTGAAAGAGATCGAAGGGGCGTTGCGCTATCAACTGATTCAGGAATGAGACACTGTCGAGAAAGCCAAAGAAAGCCCTTTGAGCATATCCTCGTCAAATATCGTTGTTGCCTTAAAATTAGCTGAAATAAATCGATATATTGTCCACATGAGAGGCAGAGGAATCAGATTCGCCGCAGATTAGTGGAAGTAGAAAAAATCCCTCACAATGAAAAAATATTCTCAATTTTTGAGGAGCATACCTGTGAGGAAGAACCGTAAATATTCAAATATCCCCGGTTTCCAGTTGGCAATCCTTTTCCTTTGTCATTTTTTTCGTCACGCTGAACAGCACAACAGACAGCCGCCGGTGATGTTTCTTGTTAGGTAATTTTATTATTTACGGTCGGCCCCCTTTCCAAGATATTGCCAGAAAAATGTGAAGGATACATCTTCCAGTCTTGCGAAATTTTGACCGCTATGCTACGCAAAGATCATGCACGAACCCCTGAAATCAACGGTATTAACCAAACCTCCGGATTTGAGTGGAAACCATCTTAAGCTGATATGATATTTCTGGTGATAAAGACAAAGGTATTCAAAACGTGATCTGAAACCAAAAACGTGGGGACGAATATGAATTGCAAAGGCTCATACACAGTTAAGGTAGCAGGGTGTATGGGCTTTTCTGATTTAGAGGGATTTGGAGGATTTTCTGATGGCCAAAAAGCCGACCTATGAAGAATTAGAAAACAGAATCCATGAATTAGAGCAAGCAGAATCTGGGCGGAAATGGGCCGAGAAAGCCCTGAGAGAGAGCGAGGACAAATATCGCACTTATATAGAACATGCAAATGATGGAATCGCTGTTGTACATAAAGGAAAACTCACTTTTGTCAATTCGCGACTGGCGGAAATAATCGGATTTAAAGTTGATGAATTGGAAGGTAAAGATTTTCTCCAATTTATCCCAAAAGGCAAATTAAATCAAATTACCGACAACCTTAAAAGACGTCTTTCTGGCGAAGAGGTTCCACAAGTGTATGAGTCCAGAATACTTCATAAAGACAGTAGTGAGATTGATGTTGAATTCAACACTACCACAATTGAATCTAACGATGAACCTGCTACTTTAACTATTATAAGAGACATCACCGAGCGCAAACAGGCAGAGGAGGCACTGAGGGAGAGCGAGGCAAGGTTCCGTTTGTTGACCGAGATGTCACCGGTTGGCGTTTATCAAACTGATGCCAAAGGTGATTGCGTCTATGTGAACAAAAAGTGGTGTGATATGGCGGGGGTATCCCCTGAGGAAGCGACGGGTACAGGCTGGGTTAAAAGGCTTTATCCCGAAGATCGCGAACGAATAGAGGCGTCATGGTATAAGATGACGGAGTCAAAAGGGAAATGGGGTCTTGAATACCGTTTCCGTCCCTCTGACGATTCAACGATCTGGGTCTACGGAGTTGCAGCTCCCCTGCTGGATGAAAAAGGTGCGATCGTTGGCTATATGGGAATAAACACAGATATTTCCGAACGCAAGCTGGCAGAGGAGGTGCTGCTGGAGAGCGAGGAAAAACTCCGTATGGCACTGGAATGCGCTGTTGCAGACAGTTGGGATATGAATATGAGCACCGAGGAAATGTTTTATGGTGATCAATGGGCCAGACATCTGGGGTATGAACCAGGCGAGGTGCCTTACACCATTGAAGGCACAATGCAGCTTTTACATCCTGATGATATACCTAACAATCAGAAGGCACTTGAGGCCCATTTGAGCGGCCGAAAACCGATTTATGAAACCGAAACACGTATCCGAAGAAAAGATGGTACCTATGCCTCAATAATTTCACGAGGAAAAATTGTAGAGCGTGATGAAAAGGGAAATCCTGTTAGGCTGACTGGAACAAATATGGATATCACCGAACGTAAGCGGGCGGAGGAAAAGCGAGAAGCCTTGGAATCTCAACTCCGGCAGTCCCAGAAAATGGAGGCTGTCGGGACCCTAGCAGGCGGGATCGCCCATGATTTTAACAATATTCTGGCCATTATCTTAGGCAATGCGGAATTAGCCTCTGATGACGTTCCCGATTGGAATCCCGCAAGTCACTCTTTGAAGGAAATCCGTAAAGCTTCCATCAGGGCAAAGGATATGGTCCAGCAGTTGTTAGCCTTCAGCCGAAAGACTGATGAAGAGAATAAGCCCCTAAATATGACTCCCATCATCAAGGAATCCATGAAAATGCTCAGGTTTGCCATCCCAACCAGCGTGGCGTTTACAGAGCGCATTTCGGATGATCCATGTAACATTTTAGGGGATGCCACCCAAATCAATCAGATTATGATGAATCTGGTAACCAACGCAGCCGATGCCATGTTCGAAGAAGGGGGTCTTCTGGAAGTGACCCTTGAAAAGACTTTTCTTCAGGAAGAAAAAATCTGCTTTGATTGGGTTC
>Ga0233437_1001244_pt1 | contig 48249 bp, 46 predicted proteins | sample SI_122_August201_FD_182714 | JGI IMG/M metagenome (GOLD analysis project Ga0233437, IMG submission 182714) | Seawater microbial communities from Saanich Inlet, British Columbia, Canada - SI_122_August2016_200_MG | ecosystem: Environmental > Aquatic > Marine > Inlet | place: Canada: British... | reverse complement strand
GGGATTAAACCCAGGATTAAGGGATTTGGATTTGCAAAGTTTTATTTGAAATTTGGGAAAACCCCTCAAAGAGAAAAAGCATATCTAAAAGGATATAATTCAGTAAATTCTAGTAAATATCTTACGGAGGAATATCTTGATTTTATTTACCTAAATTTCTTTATTCAAAAAATTCTTTACAACATCAAAATTTTTGATAGAGGATATAGTGAAACCTTGAATGATTTGAATAAGATTATAGAAAAGTATCTTGAGAGAAAAATTAAATTATAAAATGAAAATAACAATAGAATACAAACCTGTAGAAAAATTAACTAAGAAAGAAGTAGATGAAATGAATTATTATCGTGTTAAGGATTCTGGAGAGGCTGGAAGGTGTGATTTTAAGAAAGAGGATAAGAATGGAATTTTTATTTTTGTTAAGAATGATGGAAAGCTAAAGGCATATGGAATGTTGAAGCCAGTTAAGATTGATTTTAGGGGAGAGAAATATTCTATTTTGGGAATGGGTCGTGGAAGAGCAATTGAGAAGGGAAAAGAGTATGGTCGTTTGTTGAGTGCGGCTAGAATTTATTATATTAAGAATACCGGAAAAACTGCTATTGCATTTACTGGAACGCACAATATCGGGTTTTTTGAAAAAGCAGGTTTTAGGGTTGAGAAAGACTTCATTAAGAGGTTTGCTTACAAGAATTCTAAGACAAAAGAAATAACCTATGATAATGATGGTCATGGAGTTTGCTATGAGGGTAAAGATAAATTAATTAGTAAGATTCTAAAAACAAAAGGTTATGCTTATACTAATGTTGATTTCTGGTAAAAAATAAATAAGCTGAGTTGATGGACTCAGCGAAAAAGTAGCATCAACGGTAACGCTTTTATACCAAGACTATGGCATTAAAAAGCACATAAGATATATAAAAGTTTCTATTTTTAAAATTTTGCAGAGACATCGAGCCCCAGTAGCGTCAATGGTTAACGCACTCGTCTGATGAACGAGATCTACCAAGATATCTGGGTTCGAATCCCGGCTGGGGCGTCTCTGCATTTCATTCAAAATCTTTGAATGGGATTAGTTTGAAATAATTACTTGGTTACTAATTGTAACCTACTGAGATTAATATTTGAAATATCCGCTTTTATCGGACAGTTGAAGTTAAAATACAGCAATGCTAAAAACTATCAGATTAAATAGGGGCAGTACAATTTGTACTTATCCTTAATAGGTGCTTTAAATAAAAATGTTAATTGTTGTAGATTTTCCTCAGCTCCAGTTGTACCCAAATTGGGAACAACTGAAATTAAAAGCTATTCAAAATCTTTAAATAATGCCCCCACTTACTCTCCTTATGATAGATATTAAACTAATTCGTGAGAATCCTGATCTTGTTCGTGAGAATATCAAAAAGAAATTCCAGGATGATAAGATTCCATTAGTTGATGAAGTGGCTAAGTTAGATGAGAAATGGAGAAAATTAAAGTTTGAGGAAGATGAGATGCGTTCTAAAAGAAATAAGATTTCTAAGGCTGTAGGAGATGCTATGAAGGCGGGAAAGAAAGCAGAGGCTGAGAAGTTAAAGAAAGAAGCTAAGAAGATTCCGGAGGAGATTACTAAGTTAGAGGAAAAGAGAAAGAAGTTGGAGATTAAGATTTTAGGGATAATGTATAGGATTCCAAACATAATTCATGAAAGTGTTCCTATTGGAAAGAATGATACGGAAAATGTTGAGATTAAAAAATTTGGAAAACCTAAAGTTCCAAGTTATAAAATAATTAATCATGCTGAATTAGCTGAAAGTTTAGATGGTGCGGATTTTGATTCTGCTAGAAAAAATGCGGGTAATGGCTTTTATTATTTGAAAGGAGATATTGCTAGATTGCATTCAGCTGTTTTAAGTTATGCTAGAGATTTTATGATTGAGAAAGGATTTGAATTGGTTGTTCCACCTTATATGATTAGAAGTGAGGTTGTTGAAGGGGTTATGAGTTTTGAAGAGAAGGATGCAATGATGTATAAAATCGAGGGTGAAGATTTGTATTTGATTGGAACTTCAGAACATTCTTTGATTGGAATGGTTAAGGATAAAACTTTGAATGGGAATAAATTTCCTTTGACATACACTGCTTTTTCACCTTGTTTTAGAAAAGAAGTTGGTGCTCATGGTTTAGAAGAGAAAGGTTTTTTTAGAGTTCACCAGTTTGAGAAACAGGAAATGGTTGTTATTTGTGGACCTGAAGAGAGCTATGCTTGGTATGATAAGATGCTTAATTTTACTGTTGAATTTTTTCAGAGTTTAGATGTTCCGGTTAGAATTTTGGAATGTTGTTCCGGAGATTTAGCGGATTTGAAAACTAAGTCCGCAGATGTTGAAGCTTGGAGTCCTCGTCAGAAAAAGTATTGGGAAGCTGGATCTTGTACTAATATGGAAGAAGGGCAATCAAGAAGATTGGGAATTAGATATGAAAAGAATGGAGAGACTAAATTTGCGCATACTTTGAATAATACTGTTGTTGCTTCGCCCAGAGCTTTGATTGCTTTAATGGAAAATAATCAAGATAAACACGGAACAATTAAAATCCCTAAGGCCCTTAGAGATTACATGGGTGGAAAACGCACCATAGGTGTACCCCGAAAATCTTCAAAAAAGATTTTACAAGGGGCAAAGAAAATAGGGGTGAAGAAATAATGGTAGAAGAAAAAAAGAAGGTAGTTAAAGTAATTCCTCTTTCTGGAGAATCTAGAATAAAATGGCATAATGAAGGAATAGGTTTTTTATCCGAACATACTGGGTTACCGGTTTCTTATTTGAAAAAAAATATCAATAAAGAAGAATTAACTGCTTTTGCAGATAAAAGATTGGCTAAGAGATATTCGGGAGAAGATTATAATCCTAATCATGATAAGAAATTAAAAAAAGATATTGTTGAACATATTGGAAAAGGGAATGCTCTTAACTATAGAACTAGGCAGGTTGTAAAAGTTGATGATTCTATTAGTTTTACTGGGAGATTGAAGGGTTTCCTTGGAGGAGAATCTGGAACTTCTAAAGTTCATAAGGAAGCTCATAAATTAAAAGGTCTTAAAGATTTGGTTGAATCAGAGACTGCTTATAAAAGATTAACACCAGAATTAGCAAAAAGTCTAGGGAAGGTACATGAATTACAATATGGGAAAAATATTCTTAATGTTGCTAAAGCAGATAACATTCTCTCAAAAGGAGAGTATAAAACATTAGATACAAAATTAGAGACTGCAGCGAAGAATTATTCAGAATCTGTTGTTGGAAATATCAGAGAATATATCACTAGAATTGCAGCTTCGGTAATAGCTTTATTTGGAATTCTAACTTTAATCTCTCAGATGAAATTAACTGGAGCAGTTATTGGTTCTAACTTAAGTTTCTCTGGTGCTGGACTTTATGGGTTAGGTTTAATCTTAATTGGGTTGGCCATTCTTGGTTTTAAAAAACTGGAGAGGAAATGATGAGATTTCTTTTGCGTGCTAAGATTCATAAGGCAATTGTAACAGAAGCTGATTTGAGTTATGAAGGTTCTATTACAATAGATAAAGATTTGATGGCTAAGACAGGAATATGGGAAGGGGAGAAGGTTTTAGTTGTGAGCAATAGTTCTGGTGCTCGTTTAGAGACATATGTTATTGCTGGTAAAGCTGGTTCTGGGGTTATTTGTATGAATGGTGCTGCAGCACATTTGATTAAGAAGGGAGAAGAAATTATAATCATGAGTTTTATTTTGGATGACGGGCCGATTAAAGCTAGGAATATTTTGGTTGATGGGAAGAATAGGTTTGTTAGATATTTGTGATTAATCAATTAGTAAAAAGATTAAACTTAATATTCCTGTAACGAAATTTGCTATAACCGAACAGATTAAAGCTCTACTAAACTTTATTTTTAACAAGAACTTTAGGGCTATTGCTTCTATAAACATAATAAGAATTTCTAAAAGAAATATTACGTAAAAGTTTGAAGAAATTAAATTTATGGATAAGACAGTTATTAGGTTTATTATTAAGATCGGAACCCAAATACGTTTTCCTTTTTCTTCTTTTCTCAAAATAGCTTCGATGATTACCCATTCAATTAGGAAAACAAATAAAACTAATAATAAAGGCAAGGGGGTGTAGGTTCTCCTAGTTTTTTTAGTTAATAAAAAAGCCCCATTTTCTTCTTGTATTGTTAAAATTGTGGTAAATCCTTTGAAAATTGAAGCTTTAGAAGATAACCCATAGTGGGAAATAGTCTCCTCGAAACAAGTTAATTTATTTTTTACTTCAGGAGATTTAAGATAAATCACCTCTGCAGTAAGCTCCCATTCATCTTCATAGGAGATATTCATTTGAACTCTTTCTCCATCTCCTGTTGTCCAATAAAAAGAATCTATTATCTCTTGTTGTTCTTCTTGGGAAAGTGAGTGCCACAGGTTACTTCTATTAAGTGTTTCTGGATTGAAATCTTTTTCTTTTAAAACACAGAATTCATTTGAAGAAAATTTATATCCTGAAGGTTTCATTTCAGAAGATTCAAAGATTTGCATGCCTCTTCCCATTAGACCCACGTTGTTAAGGAAAAGAGTATAATTTTGGAAATCATCAAAATTTTTTATTTTTACTGTGTAATCTAGATTTTTTGTTCCAGGCATTTTTGTATCAGCAGAAACAAATGTTAAAAGAAATAAGCTCAATAAGAGGATCACTAATAATTTTTTATTCATAACTCTTTGTAGTAAAAAGCCTTTTTATAATTTATCTTAACTGATATTTCTCAACAGTTCCCTTCAGTTCTTAGTAATAATTAATAAAGTGTCATGCAATTTGTTAGTTATGAAATCTAAAGCTATAAAATTGCATTTGAAGAATCCGGGGAAATTTGAGATTAAGCCTAGTGTTAAGTTGAGGACGAAGAAAGATCTGGCTCTTGCTTATACTCCGGGAGTTGCCGAGCCTTGTTTGGAGATTGCTAAGGATAAGAAAAAGCTATATGATTATACTTCTAAAAAGAATTCTGTTTTAGTTGTCTCGGATGGTTCTGCAGTTTTAGGTTTAGGGAATATTGGTGTGGCGGGTTTGCCTGTTGTGGAAGGTAAGGCTGTTTTGTTTAAGAAATTTGGGGGAATTAATGCTGTTCCATTAATGATTAAGTCTCAGGATACTAAAGAGATTTTGAAAGTTATTAGAAATATTGCGGATAATTTTGGAGGGATTAATTTAGAGGATTTTTCTGCACCTAGATGTTTTGAAATTGAAGAGACTTTGAAAAAAGAATTAGATATTCCGGTTTTTCATGATGATCAACACGGGACTGCAATTGTGGTTTTGGCGGGTTTGTTTAATTCTTTGAAGATTGTTAAGAAGAAACTTAGTGAAATTAAGGTTGTGGTTAATGGGGCTGGAGCTGCGGGAATTGCAATTAGTAAGTTATTGTTAAGAGCAGGGGTTAAAAATTTAGTTGTGTTGGATAGCAAGGGTGCGATTTATTACGGTCGTAAGGATTTGAATAAGTCTAAAAGGGAGATTGGTAAATGGACTAATAAGGAAAGTTATAAGGGGTATTTGAAAGGGGCTTTGGTTGAGGCTGATGTTTTTATTGGAGTTTCTAAGGCAGGAATTTTGAAGGGAGAAATGATCAAGAGTATGAATAAAGATTCTATTGTTTTTGGTTTGGCAAATCCTGTTCCTGAGATAATGCCTGAGATTGCTTTGAAAGCTGGTGCCCGTATTGTTGCAACTGGTCGTTCGGATTTTCCTAATCAGATTAATAATGTCTTAGTTTTTCCGGGGATATTTAGAGGAGCTTTGGATTCTCGTGTTAAGAATATAACTGATGAGATGAAATTAGAGGCTTCTAAGGCTATTGCGGGTTTAGTTGGTGGGAAGTTGAAGGAGAGTTATATTATTCCAGGAGTTTTTGATAAGAGGGTTTCTAGAGTTGTTGCTAAGGCTGTTTCTAGGGTTGCATAATTAATATAAAGGTTGTTTTGTTTGATTGATTATGTGTTTACAAAGAAATGTTGTATTAGATGAAGAGAATCGTTTTGGAGAGTATTTAACTTTGAGTGCCGATAAGGGGGGAGAACCCAAAATAATTGTCCCTGAGAGAGGTCCTGATCCTGAAAGAGTGTCTCCCAAGGTTCCAGATATGAGTGTTGTTTATGGGCCGGGTACTCTTGGAAAAGATGTTCCTTATGGTCTCATAAAAAAATAGAGGTTAATAACTAAAATGATAAAACAAAAAAAGAGTGTGGTTAAGAAGGTGATTTTTCATAAGGCCAAGTTAAATGCTTGGGAACTTGGTTTAGCCGGGGGAATTATTAGTGGTTTGAGTGTTTTGATTATGACCCTTTTAGGTAAATTCTTTGGACTTTATTCTCAACTTCTTAATTTGATTGCAGATATGTATGGGTTCTTAGGTTATGATATTACTATTTTCGGGGCATTCTTGGGTGGAGCATTGGCGTTTATTGATTGCCTTATATTTTTCTGGTTACTTGCCTCATTGTACAATAAGTTTAGATAAACTTTCTTTTGGGATGTAACCTTTGTTTTTTAGCTCTTTTTGCATATCTTTAAGAAATTTATTTTTTAATTTTCCAAGATATTTCTTTGTTTTTGGTTGGAATACTTCTCCAGTATAAACATTAATCTTTTGATTTTCTTGGTAATTGTGTCCATGTGGAACACTAGGCCATTTATCCGGATCAGATTTATGAAATTGCCATTTTTTATGCCCAATATACATAAATTGGAAATCTAGAGAGGATTTGTCCTCTTCCATGAAATCTTCTCCTACGGCATAGAGTGTTATCTCTAAATTGTTTTTATCTTCTGTCATTAAAATATTTGTTGGGATTAACTTAAAAATCTTGTCATAGCAAGTTTTAAAAACAAAAATAGATATTTCTTATTATGCCCATGTTGTCCAATGGTTAAGACACCTGCCTGTCGCGCAGGAAACCCGGGTTCAATTCCCGGCGTGGGCGTATTCTTATAGAAAGGGGTTTTGTCATACAATGCTTATAACCATTTAAGCACTAATAAAAATATGAGAAAAGATCCTTACAAAAGTAAAGAAGTTTTTGAGAAGTGGCTAAATTCTATTGCTGGAAAAGAAGAGATAGAAGGGTTGAAAAAAATTAATTCTAAATTATTAATCTCTTTTATTAAAGATTTAAGGCTAGGATTAAATGTTTCAAATGCAAGTAAAAAAGGAGAGAGAAGTTTTACTAGACTTAATCATCTAAAGCAAAAATTAGTTTTTGTCCTTAGAAAATTAGAAGAAAGAGAGATTTATGATGCTCGAAAAGCTTCTGCTAAAGACTTACATTCTTTGTTTAGTGATATGCGTTCGGGAGTTATCCAAACACGTACTGGAACCCCTTACAAGTCCACAGGAGACTATGTTAAAGACTTCAAGACCTTCTGGCATTGGTATCAAAAGGTTGAAAAGAATAAAGGAAACATGATTCTTGATATTACAGAAGACTTAGATACAAGAGGCGAAAAACCCAAATTTGTTTATTTTTCAAAAAAAGATTTCGAAAATTTACTTCAAGAATCTAGTTATGATCTGAAACCAATTCTTGCCTTGGCTTTTGATAGTGGGATGAGGGCTACGGAATTAATCAATACAAAAGTAGGAGATTTTTCTAATAATTTTGGAGAATTAAATATTAGAGATGAAGTGAGTAAGACTTTTGGAAGAAGGATAAAATTGGTTCTTTGCCCAAACCAAATAAAAGGGTATGTTGAAAAAATGGAATTAAATCAAGATGATTATCTTTGCAGAAAGAATCTTTCTATGATTAATGCAGAATTGAGAAAGATTGGGAAAAAGATACTTAATCCAGAACAAACTAAATTCAAAAATCTGACTCTTTATGCTTTTAGACATTCTTCAGCTTGTTATTGGCTTCCAATTTACAAAAGTGAAAGTGGTTTAAAATATAGATTTGGATGGAAGAAATCAGATATGATCCATTATTATACTGAACTTATGGGTATGAAAGACACTCTTAAAGAAGAAGATTTGTATGTGAATATAACAAAGACTGAACTTGAGAAAGAAGTTATTGATTTGAGAGAAGAGTTAACTTTCTTGAAAGATAGTGTGAAGAAATTGCTTAATGTTGCAGAAGCTAAGGGAGGAAATTTAACCTAATGAAAACAAAATTACTTTTTATTTGTTCTGGGGCAATAGATCGTAGTCCTTGTGCGGCTTCTTTAATCCCTGGTTCAAAATTTGCTGGAGTCGGACCCTTAACAGAAACATCTGTGACAAAAGAATTAATTGATTGGGCAGATAAGATTTTTGTTATGGAATTTGATCATAAAGTTGAATTGATAAAAAGGTTTAATGAGGCTAGAAGCAAAGATATTGAAATTTTAGATGTACCTAATGATTATTTAAGATTTGATCCTGAACTTGAAAAAATTTTGAAAGATAAATTAAAAAAAATGTTAAATTATTAAAAATGTTTAATACCAGGAAATTTATAAACCTTGAAATACCTATTAAATACATGAAAAAGAGGTTAAATGTAATAGATTTATTTTGTGGAGCAGGAGGATTAAGTGAAGGGTTTAAAGAAGCAGGGTTTACAAGTATTCTAGGGATTGACCATGATGGGGCTGCATTAGAAACTTTTGCCCATAATCATAAAAAAGCAGAAACTATTTGTGGAGATATATCTAAAATATCTAAACAAAATATTCTTGATAAAATAGGAAATCAAAAAGTCGATTTAGTTATTGGGGGCCCGCCTTGTCAGGGATTCTCTCTAGCTGGAAGAAGAAATCCCCAAGATCCAAGAAATGAATTGGTTCAACAATTTCTAAGAATTGTGAAGGATTTTAAGCCTAAATTTTTTGTAATTGAAAATGTTCAGGGGTTTAGAACAATGACTGATAAAAAAGGAAAGTTGGTTTTAGAAATAGTCAAAGAATTAGCAAAAGAAAGCGGATATTTTGTGGAAGCCTTTTTTTTAAATTCAAAAGATTATGGAGTTGCTCAAAAAAGAAAAAGAATGTTTTTAATTGGTTCAAAAAAGAAAGGGGTAAAATATGATATTAAAAAGACAAAAGAGATTATTGTAAAAGATTTATTGTTTTCTAAAAAAGAAATCTCAAAAAGTTATTTTTATTCTCAAAAATTGATTGATGGCTTTCTTCGTAGAGCAAAAAGAAATAAAATCCTTAAGAGAGGCTTTGGATGGCAATTTTTGAAAATGGATGATCAATCCTATACCATTTCTGCTAGATATTACAAAGATGGTTGTGAAGCACTCATAAAATATGATGAGAAATTTAAACCAGGATCTATAAGGAAATTAACTGAAAGGGAATGTGCAAGAATACAATCTTTTCCAGATAATTATGAGTTTAAAGGCGGAAAGATTAAGATGTATAAGCAAATAGGAAATGCTGTGCCTCCAAAGATGGCTAAAGCAGTAGCAAAATCTATTTATAAGATTATTTCTTAGTTTTTTAATGAATAATGCTGGTAAAGATGTGTTTCGACCAAGAGCAAGAATAATAAAAACTATTGGAGAAGAATTAATTAGTAATGACTTTGTTGCGATGGTTGAACTTGTCAAGAATAGTTATGATGCAGATGCCTCTAAAGTTGAAATAGAATTTACTGGAGATATAGAAAACGGCGAAGGTAAAATAATCATTAAAGACAATGGTATTGGAATGAATCTTCAGGTTCTTCAAGAAGGTTGGATGGAACCAGCTACAATTATAAAAAAGGGTAAACAGAGAAGTTCTGCTGGAAGAAGACTTTTAGGAGAAAAAGGGGTTGGGAGATTTGCTTCTTCAAAAATATCTAAAAAATTAACCATTACTTCGAAAAGGAAAGATAATGAAGAAATCGTTGCTAATTTTGATTGGGATCAGTTCAATCAAGAAGATAAATATTTAGATGAAATTTTCTGTGAGTGGAAGACAAATAAGGAAAATACTTCTTTAGGTAATCAGGGCACAATCTTAGAATTGGGATCTTTAAATTCAGAATGGAGTTGGGAAAAATTATCTGAGTTAAAACTTTCTTTATCTCGTCTTCTAAATCCTGTTGTTCCAATAAAAGATTTTGAAATATTTATTAAATTGCCAGAAAAATTTAATAAATTAAATGGAAAGGTTACTCCTCCAGATTCCCTTAATTATCCCATGTATTCTATTAGAGGAACTTTGAATGGAGAGGGGAAATTGATTGCAACCTATATAGGATCTGATGATAATGAAGAACAATTTGAGAAAGAATTGATCTTGCAGGATGGAGAAAAACCTTCTTGTGGGGAATTTTCTTTTGAATTTAGAGTTTGGGATAGAGATTCAGATTCTATGAAAAACTTAGCTTCAAATGTGGGATCAAGTTTGACTGACATAAAACGTGATTTGAATAGTGCGGCAGGAATTAGTATCTATAGGGATGGATTTAGAGTTTTCCCTTACGGAGATCCAAAATTAGATTGGATTAGGTTAGATATGAGGCGTGTCCAAAACCCTTCATTAAGATTAAGTAATAACCAAATTGTAGGTTACTCTCTAATTGGCATGGAAGACAATCCAAAATTAAAAGATCAAAGCAATAGGGAAGGAATTGTCGAAGGTAAAGAATTAGATGATTTTAAGGAAGCAATTTTAAATATTTTAGGAGAGATAGAATATCGAAGATTTAAAGAAAAAAGAGCAGATCAAATAAAAATTGAACAACAACCAAATATTTTCTCAGATATAAATATAGATCCAGTTATTGAATTGATTCAAGAAAAATTAGGAAAAGATCCAGTTGCAATGGTGACTGCCTTAAAAACAAAGGAAAAAATAGAAGAAAGTGTTAAAAAAATACAAGAAGTTTTATCGAGATATAGAAGACTTTCAACATTGGGTCAACTTATTGATTCTGTTCTTCATGATGGGAATTCATATCTCTCTAAAACAAGAAATGAACTGGAAATAATAGAGAGAACATTAAATAAAGAAGAAATAGATTTGGTTAAATTAAAAAAAAGTTTTTGGCTAGTAAAACAAGAAAGAGAGGCCATTTCCAATTTGTTTATCCGATTAGAACCTTTTAGTGGAAGAAGATCTAAGATTAAAAAAACAATAATTTTAGAAGATTCTATAAAAAATGTTTTTGATTTATTTGAAAAAGAGATAAATAGACAAAAAATAAAAATAGAAATTCCTTCTTCAGAAACAAAATTAAAACTTAATGATCAAGATTTTCAAACAATAATCTTAAATTTGTTAGATAATAGTTTACATTGGTTACAGCAAGAAGAGAATCCAGATAAAAAAATATCTTTAAAATTCTCCATAGAAGAAGAAAAAATAATTCTCTTTTTTTCAGATAATGGCCCAGGGATAAAAAAGGAAGATATTCCCTATATCTTTGATCCTTATTTTAGTAGAAAACCGAATGGAATTGGGTTGGGATTGACCATTGTTGGAGAATTATGTTCAGAGATGGGAGGGTTATTTGAATTGATAAAAGATGAAAGTGAAGAATTTAAAACGCAATTCAGGATTATTTTTGCTTTAAAAAATGACAATTAAGATATTAATGGTTGATGATGATCCAGACCAACTTAGACAAATTAAAGAAATTTTAGAAGAAGATAAATTTCCTAATGAAGAAGTTATTTTGGAACCAAAAAGCTTTTTAGATTTAGAAAATCTTAATTTTCTAGAATATGATAATTATGACATAATAATCTTAGATTTATTTGACAGTAAAACTAAAGAATACATTGGAGAAAAGATTTTGAAAGCAATACAAGAAAAAATTTTCATTCCGATAATATTTTATACAGGATATTCGGGTGATCTTAAAGAAAAAGAATCTGAAATTATTAAAATAGTTAATAAAGAAAAAGGGTATGGGGGGATCAAAAAAGCGATAAAAGAGATTATTGATTCAAATATCCCCTCAATAAAGAAGAAGATCTCTATTTATTTGAAGGACAAATTCAGGGAATATATGTGGGATTTTGTTCACAAAGAATGGGAACACATCCACCCTTATTTGAAAGATGGATCTGCAAGTTATCTCTTAACAAAGAGACTGACACATGCCCTTTCTGAAAAATATATTTTGGATATTTTGGAAGAAGAAACAAAAGAATTCCTAAATGAAAAGCACCCTTTGGAACACTATATTTACCCTTCATTAAATAAGGAGATTGGAATCGGAGATTTAATTTCTAAAGGGGATAAAAAATATGTAATCTTAACTCCTTCTTGTGATTTTATTAAGAGAACAAATGGGAAAAGGAAAGCGGATCATGTCCTCTTGGTTGAATTGATTCCATTAAAATCAATGAAAGCTTATGAAGATTATATTCAAGATAAAACAAATGGGAAAAAAGCAGATAAACTTAAATCTATAATTAAGAATGAAAAAGAAAGATATTATTTTCTTCCAGAAACATGGTTTATAGACGATAGTTTAATAGACTTTCAAAAAACAACAAGTATTCAATTAGATGAATTAGAATCTTTTGAGAAAATTGCTGAATTAGATACATTACATATAAACTCAGTACTTGCACTTTTTGTTAGATATTATAATCGTATTGGTACTAAAGATCTTAATCCAGATAAAATATTAGATAGACTTTGAAGAGAATTATTTTTCTTGTGTTTAATCTAAAATCTTATCTAGTTTCTTTTCAATTCTATCTAACTGATTCTCATTTCTTAATTTTCTTCTGCAGTTCTCACCTAAACTAATATTTCTATTATCTGCTTCTAGCTTTAAACTACCCATCAAGCTTTTCTCTACAAGAAAATGTAATTGATGATTTTTCTTTTCTGTTATTGGTTTCTCTTTCAGGAGTTTCCCCTTGTTTCTTTTTTCTAATTTAGTGTTAATATCTTCAATAGTTTGCATAATCTTTCCATAAGTGTTCTCAAATTTTTCTTCAGAATCCATTTTAATTATTTCTTTTTTCTAAAAATAAGAAATAAAACTGAGGCAAGAATAATCACAATTCCGAGATAGATAATCCATGTATTATTTCCCTTCTCTTTAACATTACATTGGGATTCTCCATTTTCCAAAATAGAGCAACCTCCACTACATTCTTCTTTTGTAAAAGACAAACCATCTCCTGCACATATTTTTAGATTTTTGGTATCAGAGCAAGTTGATTTCCCAGGAGAACAAACAATATTTCCTTGATACTTAATAGTAAGAATATTACTACAACTATCTATTCCTCCTCCTTTCCTATCAGTTATAGTGTATGTGCATAAAGAGTTTAGAGGAATATTTTGGTTCGTGTTTAATCCTGATGTGCTAAAAGAAAATTCTTTAATTTCATTTGATTCAAAGAATAATTCAGATCCTCTAATTTCAATGCCTTCCTCCTCACAATCAATTGATAAAATAAAACTCCCTCCTGTGTCAGAGATGTCTTGCACAGTTATTTTTTGATTATAAGTGTCTCCCGAATAGATTTGTAAATCTTGTGGACAAGTAATTATTTCTGGAATTCCTGCAAAAGCAAAGGGAATTATCATTAATGTGAAGGCCAGAATTATTCCTACATTTATTGAATTTTTATGCATTGTATCCATCGTTATTACGATGTACTCTTTATTTATAAAAATATCGTTATTGCGATGTATGATATTCAAATCTAAAGAAAATCAATGCACTCTTCAAGTTTTAGAAATATTACAAAAGAAAGTTAGAGCCTATGGATTTTTATTCAAAGAAACAAAGGTAAGTCACACAACCCTGCAATCTGTACTAAAATATTTGGTTGAAAAAGGATTTATTTCTAAAATTGACGATGGATATAAAATCTTAGATAAAGGAAAAATTCTTTCTAAAAAACTTTTTGAAGTAAAGGAAATCACTGGTTAATTTTAATTTTTTTAACCACCATTCATTTTGTATTCTCAAAAAAGCTTTCTCTTTCCCTTGTAAATCGTGGTTTCTCTAAGAGGCCACATTTTTTATTTAACCAACACTAACCATTCAAACTTTTATGCAACTTTGAAGTAATTTTTGGGAAGAAATTGTTAAATATGAGTGTTTTAACCTTTGATAAAAGAATTATTTATTCTTATATTTTAAGTTATTTTTATTTTTGCTCTGTAACTAACCATAACCAACCCATCAAAAATAATTTCTTTATTGGAACAAAGCCCATGTTATTGCAAATTAATATGGTTTTGCCTAATTTTTTAATTTTAAGTGTAACCAGTAACCATTCCCCCCAAGAGATCTAAAAATAATAACTCAATCTTCCTTTGTAAATCGGGAGTTCTCTAAGGAGTTATATTTTTTATCTAACCAGCCGTAACCATTCGGGTTAAGACCTCCAAATGAAAAGGTTTTGAGTGTGAAAAGGATAAATTGCAGGGGCAGAGACCTTAATATTGAAATAGTTATTTTATGCTTTCTTTTTTATTTTTATTTTTCCTCTGTACTTAACCATAACCAGCACATCCATCTTAATCGCTTTATTGAAACATAGCCCATGTATTTGCAAATTAATATCTTTATATATAAATTTGAAATTTTAAACGTAACCACTAACCACTTGGCTTTAGAAGAGATTTTAATTCTCTAGCCACATTAGTAAATTCTCTTATTCCAAATCCTAGATCTTTCATTGCATTTATGTGGGATTTTATATTTCTCTCATATTCCAAATTAGTTTTTTGAATTTGTTCCTGATTCTTTGTAACTCTAATCATTAATGATTCTAATTCAGAATTTTTCAAAGGTTTATGCACCATAATATCTTCAACATGCTTTTGATAAGTATCTAAACAATCTGCATCTGAACTTTCCATACCTAATGGTTTTGACATATCCACCCAGAGTTTTAATTTTCCATTAATTCGAACTTCAAATTTTCCATTTATTTTTTTACAATATTCTGCTACAAAATCATTTAATTTTACATAATGACTACTTGTAATAGAAACTTGGGGAACTCCTTCATGAAAAAATTTAAACCTCAATTTTTCTTCCAAATAATCAAAGGTTTTTATAAAATCTTTAGTTGCTTTCATAAAACAATCGTATGCATCTTTTCCAAAATAATCTTTATTGGAGATAAAAAAAATAGAATCAGAAAAAAATCTGATATAAAAACCCTTATTCTTCAATTGAAAATATGCGTTGTTGTTTGCCTTTATATTTTTAAATTCAAACCCTTTTAATTTCATCAAATGCTTTTCTTTATTCTTCCACCAAAGAGGTTTGTCAATAAGCTTTACAAGAAAAGAAATATTATGGAGTTCTATCTCTTGATCCAGTTCTAGGTTTTCAATTATCTGATACTCCTTCTGATCCTTGCAAAGTTTCCAAATAGGATATATATTTTCTATGATGCCTAAGTTTCTTAATTTATTTAAATTATAATAAAGGGTCCTTCCTTTAATCTCTAAAATTTTTTTTAGAGCAATAACCCTTAATCCTTCCCGATTCTTTGATAATTCTTTTAGAATAAAACGCTGAATTCTATTCAATTTGCAAGTTTTAGGTTTGCAAGTTCCCATTCTCTATTTCCCAATATTCTAATTTAGTTAATTTATCTTTTAGAATAAGTCTAAATGCTTCAGAGGGATTCAGTTCTTTTTCTTCAGCAAAAGAAATTAATTTAGATTGTATTGATCTATCTAACCTAAACGAGACTAGAATCTTGGAAGTCATTATCTTCACCCTCTTTTTCTTTTGCATTTCTTATTTTATCGGTAAGAACACCTAATTTCTGAACTAACTCTTTTGTCTCAGGAGAAATCTTTTCTTGATTCATTTATTTTCTCCAAGGATTTTATTGCAAAATTCATAAAGAGCTATTTTAGTTACACCAGAATTTGTATTCTTTAATTTCTTAGCTACTTGGTCGACCCTTTTGATTAATTCATCTTCTGGTTCAAACCTCAATAAAATATTTCTTTTCATAGTGTTATCAAGATGTGAGCAAATATAATCTTTTACACATTATTTGGTGAAACATTTTTAATAAAGAACGTTAGTTTATGTTAACATAATGTTTAAATAATTCTTTAACTATTAATAAATGGGTGAAACATAAATGACTTTAGGAAATATAGAATCTATTAAAGAGAAGGGTTTAGAACTCTTGAAGAATAAAAAGAATAAGAGGGGAATTGAAATCTATAAAAGTTTACTCTATCAATGGAGTACCCCTATTAAAATCTCTAAGGAGTTGAATAAGGAGCAACACAAGGACCTTAAACGTCCAATGTCATCTGTTTCTAGATACCTTAATGCATTTGATCAACTAGGATGGTTAGAATCAAGGCCAGTGTATGAAGGAGCAAAAAGAAAAGAATTCAAATCTACATTAAATCCTTATTTTGAACATTGGGAATCCAAAGGAATTGAATTTAGTAAACAAGAAAAAAATTTTATTAAAAAGAAATTAGAAGAATCTTATGCACTAGCATTCAATGTTGAAGATAATTTCATAGAAGATATTGATAATATCATAAAGCAATTAGTCTATTCTACACTAAAAGAAAACCTTTCTATTTTTGCAGAAAAAATAAATCTTAGAAAAGATTCCGAAATTCCAATTTGTATAAAGATTTCTTTAAAGTTATTTGATAGAGTTACTCTAAGAATTTTGAATGAATACCTAATAAAAATATTTCTTCATGATCTAAAGAATATTAAGATAACAGAATCAGAAGCAACAAAGTTAGCTTTACTTCTTAGAGACTTGGAATTGAAAGCTGATGGGAAGATTTGAAGGAAAATTCATTATAAATAATATTTGATGGAGTTAAATGTCTTAAGCACATTCTCCTTATCCAAACTAATTAATTTCTACTTTCTTTCGCCTAGATGTTTTAAGGCCTTTTTTAAAATAAACGTAGAAAAGTAGAAGTTTTCCATTTTGAAAAATTTCTTCTATCACACAATTATCTAGTTCTTTAAATTTATCAACCCTTGTTCTTGGTGAAACTCTAAATCCAATCAATGCAGAAGGATATTTTTTCCTTAAAATTTTATATAACTCATCTGTTCTAGGAGAAGTCTCAAATGGATTTATACTATGATTTTTAAAAGGGTCTTTAAGATCTTTTCTCCAGTCTGTATCAACAAGAATTGTCGAGAATCCTTTTAATTTTGAATAAATTTTTTCGTTTAAAGCATTCCCTTTCAAAAAATTTACATTTTTTTCAACACCAAAAATTTTCTTATTATGTTCGGCATAGGCGATTCTCTTTGGATTAAGTTCTATTCCTGTTACTAAATGTTTCTTCCCCAAATGAATTGCTCTTATTCCTACTCCTGAACAAACATCTAATATTTTTCCCCCAATTATCTTTCTCTCTAAATATTTGCATTCTTCCTCCCAACAACCCATTAATAGGGATTCATTATCTCCTTTAAACAAAGAAACTTTTTCCCAATTTTTCTTAGAGAATCTTTTTTTAAGAATATTCAATGAATCTTTTGTTGGAGAAGTAAATTTTTTCTTTGCTATGACCACCACATTTATTCTCTTTCCCCTTGGCTTAAATTTTTTTAATTCCTTCTTTAGTTTTTCTTTTGTTTTATTTAATATTTTTTTTGATATTTCTTTTCTTGCAAGAACATTCAACGCTCCTTCCAAGTTTTGATCGTTTTTCTTCCAAAGGTCAAAATCGATTTCACCTTCAAAAACCTTAAAACTTACTTTAGAAAAAGATTTATTCTGTTTAATTAAACTAAGGACTTTTTCGGAGGTATAATTGTAAATATTTTCTTTCCCAAAAATAGAATTATTTAATTTAGATAAATCATCTTTCTCAGACCAAAGAGTAACTAATAAAATCCCTCCTTCATTTAAGAGATTTGCAAGCTTTTTAAGCATCTTTTCCTTATCTTTCAAATAATAAAAAGATTGGGTTAAATTTATGACATCAAATTTTTCTGTTGATTTAAAATCTTCAAATTTTTTATTGGAAAGTTTTGCTTTTGGAAAAACTTTTCTTGCCACAGATAATTTTTCTTTTACAGGATCAACTCCTGAAATTTTAAAGTTAAATCCTTCTTTTTCTAAATTTGAGATTATTTTCTTTAAAAATTTTCCTTTTCCAATACCCACATCTAAAAAAGAGATATTGTTTGTATTTGTGTTTTTTTTAATTGCTTCCACCACTAAATTTGCTTCGCTTCCTCCAAGAAAGGATTTCTTTATTTTTTTTAAGGAAATTAAATAGTTCATTTTATTTCTAATTTATCTATGTTTTTTGATATTTTATTTAAAACTTTTTGGTAAGACAATTTATTAAACCTTTCCCATAATTCCAAAATCTTTAATTTTGCTGAAGAATAATCTTTATCGTAGAATTGCATTAAATTAAATCCTTCTTTGATAAAAGATTTTTCAGATAAGAATTTTGAGAGACGAATAACTTCTTTAATCATTCTTAATGCATCTTCTTTTGTGTTCAATAATTTTATTTTATTTGTTAGACGTCTATTTCCAAAGAACTCTTGTAGCTCTTTTTCTATCATTAGATCTCTTGAGAGATTATTTTTATTCTCTTTTAGGATCTTTGAAAGATCTTTTAAAGATTTAGGATCTCCATAGTAAGAACTCCAACTGTTAAGCCCTTTTGGAACTTTATCCCACCAGGAATCTTTTATTTCTCTAGGATTTGAAAAGTATGTTATTGGAAGAACCCTTAAATCTGCTTCTCCGCAAGAAATATATTTTTCTTCAAGTCCAGATAATTTGAGAAGGAAGGAATTTGCTTCATTGACTAGCTCTAAATTAGCATTTGTTTCTGCCACCTTTTTCAAAATTTCTTTTATTATTTGAACTGTTTTTGGCTCATATAAAAACCTCTCTATTTTCTCCTGAAATTTTAAAGGGAGTGTCTTTTCATAATTTAGAGACGTGTAAACTAAGTCGTTTTTTTCTTTATATCTGAGAAATTCTTCTATTAAATTTATTAGATTTTCTGGAGGAATTAAAGAACATTCTTCAAAAGAGCCACAAGAGGGGCCTGTAATCATTATATCTGGCCTACTATGGCCAACCCATAAGTTTCTCCTTGTCAAATCTTGAACTTCTTTATCATTGAAAAGCATTTCAACTATGCTTAAAATTTCCATTAATCCCAAAATACTTGGGTTCTTGCTAAGTGGATTTATACCTACATTGTAATATCTATAACCTTTAAGTTTTCCCAAGTTATTTCTTATTTCTTGATATTGGACTAAAACTTTGGTTTTATTTCCCAACAGAGAAAATTTTAACTCTAAATCTTTCAAGCCAAGTTTATCGTTTAGGCAGGCAGCAATTTTTCTTTCTGAAAATATCACTGGATTTTTCTTAGTTTTTAAAAAACTATTTACTTTTTCAAATTCTTTTCTAAGTTGCCCCATTGATTCAGAGGATAATTTCTTTGCTAAAGATTTTTTATCTTCAGAAAGTTCTGAAAGGAAATTTAAAAGTAAATTGATGATTTCTTTACCATTTTTTCCTTCCCTGAGGTAAATTATTGCCTCTTTTTCGCTGTTTACTTCTTTAATAAATTTCAATAACTTTTTCATTCCAAATAAAAACAATTGAGGCTTTACCAAATCTCCCTCTACTCTTTTTAGTATATTTTCTTGCGTTGGATTTGGAACTTTTAATTTATCTGAATTTTCAATAATTTCTAGAATATCTTCCCTCTTTTTAGATTCAAATTTTAAGAATGTTAATAATGCCAACAGGGAGCTTATAGATCCAGTATCTATATGGTCTCTTAGAATTATATCTTTTTTGTTTATCTTTCCTCCATTTTTTAGATAGTAACCTATTGCCTGCATCCAACCTTGGAGAATGTATTTGCCCATTTCAGGGTAAGTTTTTTCCACCTCTTTTATACTAAAAGGTTCTAATTGGGGAATAAGGTTATATTCCAAATGTTTTTTCAAGATTTTTTCTAAGAATTCCTCTTTTGTCATATTTAGAGAAATAAAATTGAGTTCTAAGAAAATCTCATAAATGGAATTAAGAGTTTTATTCCAGTCCCAAAAAACAGGTGCGATAAGTTTTGATCCACTCAAATAAGCTTTTATGAAAGAAGCTATTACTAAATTCCCATAATCACTTTCTTTATCGAATTTGAAAGAATAATAAACATTAAATTCTTCAGATACTTTTTTAGAGATAAGGTATTCTTCTAAAAGTTTTTTGAAGTTTGTCTTTTTCTTATTCAAATCTTTCTCTTTATTTGGCTCAAAATTTATTCTCTTAAAAAAAGAAGTAGCATTAAGATTTTTACCAAAAGTTATTTCTTCAGATTTAAATCTTATTTTTTTTGCTTTGTGTTTTGCTTTTCCTAAATATTTTTTAATGGGTGAAGGAAATATCTCTAAACCTTGTTTTTTAGCCAACTCTTGAAAATTTTTCCTTATTTTATGAAGATGTTGATTTTCCCACAAATAAGAATCATATTTATTTTTCGACTCTAAGGAGTATAAAAGAATATCCAAATCTTTTACTTTCTCCCACAAAATAGAATTATTTTCCTCTAAATAGGAAAGACTTCCTACTGGTTGAATAATTACTTTTCCTTCTCCAACAACATTCTTTACTGATTCCTCAAGAAGATTTATTAAATTCACATTATTTTTATTTTTGAACATTTCTTTAGGAAGATTGTAGGCTTCTTTCTTAACAGTGTTCGATATTCTAAATGAAACCTTCTCTATTTTTTTAATCTCTTTATTTTGTATTTTTTCTCTTTTCTTTACTCCAGAATATTTTATTCTAGGGATAAATTGGGTTCTAGCCTGAACGTAATATATGTTTTGTTTATTTTTTTCTAAAAGATTAAAAGCCCCTGTTATTTTTATCACTCCTTCTATATCTTGGGGTAAATTCAATGATCCTCCTTCTTTTAATTGAGAGATATTTTTCTCTATTTTTATGGAGTCTTCAAATAATTTTTTTAATAGTTTGGGAAGGGGAATTTCTTTATCTTGGAATATATCTTCCTTTGGTTTAATCAATTGCTCTCCTTTTGAAGTTAATTTTATGCTTTTTGTTCTGTAAAGCTCTCTAGTTATTTTTTTACTCTTTTTGTTATATTTAAATTGATGTGCTGCCCCTACAAACTGGGGTTCTCCTGACACAAGGGATTCACCCAATCCAGAAACTAACTCTACCAAAACCTCGTTTTTGTTAAAACTTTTTGGAGAAATAGTGTGTACTACAAAACTATAATCTGATTCTACAAGTTCTTGAATTAAACAAGCCATAAAACAAGTTTTTTCATCAAAATTTGCAAATCTTCTATCTTCCCAAGCTTTTACTGTGAAAAAACTCGCAAAAACCTTTAAAATCGCATCACTGGTTTTATTTGGGGGAGAGATAATAGATTCATAAACTCCTGCTGCAGAATGGTTTGCTAAATCTTCTGCATTTGTAGAGGATCTTATAATCAGCTTTTTTGCTTGAGGAAACTTACTTTTAATTTTTTTCTTTAATTCAACCAATAGACTAGAAGATATTTTAGAACCCAATATTTTTTTTCTTATTATCTCTAATTGAGACCCTAATTCTTTTTTATCATGTTTCAAAGAAAGAGTATGCAAAAATTCAACTTCTTTTTTTAAATTCTGGTCTGAAATAAGAAATTCATTGAAAAAATTGAATGATAATGTTACGCTAGAAGGGATTTGTTTGGGAAGTATTTTTGAGAGTAAATTTAAATGGTACGCTTTTGACCCTACCCTTTCCAAAGTGTATTCTTCTTCATCTAAAATAAAATTTTCACTGGTTAAGTCATATTGTAACTTTAAGAGCTCTTTTTTAATATTTGTTGATTCTCTTTTTGTACTCTTTTCTTTTTGTATTTTACACTCCCCCATAAATGCCATAATAGAATAAGTTTTTCTTTTATTCTTTATCGCTTCTCTTTTTAAGGCTCCAAACTCTTCAACAGAAGGAGAATACCAAGGAATTTCTTTTTCTCTTGCCATCAAAGCCATATGTGAAAGAGGAGGATGTTGACTTTTGGTGATTATCCCCCTTATATAAGGTATATTCGCATGAGAATCCAAATCCTCTGTTATCAAAATTTCCTTTCCTGAGAAATTATAAGATGAAACTTCATCTTCTGGAATATAAATCAATTGTCCTTGGTTTTCTCCAATATTAACTATGTGCTGTTTTTCCATTCTTCTCTCTAGAGAAAAGTTAATTATTACTTGATGTATTATTTGGCTTAGAGGAAATAAAACAGTTTCTCTAATTAAATCTGCAGTAAAATCTTTCGCAACCTCTTCCTCAATATTTTTAATTGAATTTACTTTTGGTTGGAATGAATCAATGTACATTGAAGAGATAGAATTTACCAGTTTTTCTGAACTTTTCAATAAAGCATAAATTTTTTTATGATCTCCTGAAAAGTTATTTAATTCTCTAAGCAGATAATCAGTTTCTAATTTAAGATAACTTGGAATTAAAGGCTTGGCCATTAAAAAGCTGTTAGATAAAAGTTTCAAAACTTCAGTTTCATCTAATTTGGGTAGATCGTTTAATATATTAAAAAGAAATTCATACGAGATTCCTTCAAGACAATTTTGAATTCCTAAAAGATTTTTTAATGTTTTATTTTCTTTTATTTTCTTTGTTGTTTCTCCACATATTCTAGATAAGTTTGATAACTCCCCAATGATCTCCAACCTATTTTTTAAAGAATAATCTTCTGGTCTAAAAAGTTCGTTTCTAGAAATCATCTTTTGAGTTATATCTTCCTTTTTAGATAATTTATATTTAGAGATTTTATTTAAAAAATTAAATATTTTTTTCTCTAAACCCAAATCGGTTTTTGAATTTTTTAATAAATCGAATAAAAGTTTTCCTGAAGAAGAACTGTATATCTCTTCTAGAATACCTAACAGTTTTTGACTATTGTAAATAACTTTTTCTAAATTTATCCCAAACTTTTCAGCATAATCTCGAGGAATCTTCATATTTAATTTTAAAAAGATTTTTTTTACTTTTTCGTAAGAATAGTCTGTATTGTTTTGAAGGAAATCTACGTAAGATCTCATAACTTCTACATGGAATGGTCCTGGAGAGTCATGAAAATAATAAATCATTTCTTTTTCAAGCCCTTCATACTCCTGGATATTTTCTTTTAAAAATATTTCGGCAATTTGCTTGTACCAATTCCAAGCTGTCGTCCTATATTCAGTGATTATGCCTTGATTAGTGGGGAAAGAAGAATAAAATATTTTTAAAAACCACCAGAAATCTTTAGCAAATTTACTATCAGATAATAAATTTTCAAAGGAAGTGTTAAGCTCTCTAGCTATTTCTTCTATATTTATTCTCCCCTTAATTAAAGAAGGTTGTTTTTTTAAGGATCTTATTATTATTAATGACGATTGTAATTGGGGGAAAAAATGTGGTTGAAATTCTGAAATTTTATCCAGTGCATTTAAAAAATCGCTCCATTCTAAATTTACAGGATAGTTTGTATGAACTTTCAATAAAAAATTATTTTCTTTTAATTCTAAATCTAAAATTTTCTTTTTTTCATCTTTAAGGATAAAGTCTCCAAGAGGAGGGATTCCTCCTTTAGCTAAAAGTGCCCCATATAATATGAACATCTTTTCTCTTTGGTCAAGATTAAATTCCTTTTCAATTAAAGATAGAACCTCGTTTTCTTTTTTTGCATTTAAAAAACCTAGTTGAAGAAGAAATAATTTTCTTTCTTGAGGGGATTTTTCTTTTAAAATCTCTTTAGTTTTATATGAAGATTTTTCAATATCTTTAGTCTCAAGTTTTCCTCCTATTTTGTTTAAAACACTACTAAGATAAAGAAAATAATTTGCAATATCCATGTTAAAAGAATTATAATCAAAACTCTCTAATAAATTTCCATATCTTTTATTTAACTTTTTGTAAATAGAAATATTTTTTGGACTTTCCAAATCTTTGTCTAATAGGGAAGCATCAATCATGAATTTCTTTAATATTTTTCCTACCTCTTTTTTTTCTATAGCTTTTGTTGTTGTTTCTAACTCCTTTAAATAAAAATCTGGAAAAGATGCTTTTTCTAAAGACTCTATACTTTTTTTTGCCTCCAATAATTTTTGATTTAGTAAATTTTCATTTCTCAAATCCTTTTTTATTAAAGAAAAGGAATCTTCAATTATTTTTTTTAATTGTTTAGCTATTTCTTTTCTGAGCTCAATTTCAGAGTTTAAAAATAAATTATTACTGGACATCATAAAAACATGTATTACTCTTAATCTCAATAAGGGATTTTTATTCTTTTCAAAGAAAATCTTCAATTCTTCTTTTAAATTCCTAAATGCTTTTAATTTCCCTTTGTTGTTTGAAAACTTATGAATTTCCCCAATAAAAACAAATTTTTTTAATCTATCTTCCAAACCTTTAAAATGAGGATACATTTTTTCTAAGATAAATGATATGTCCTCCTCGTCTCCAAAAGAATGACTGAAAGAGATTAAAGATTTCATAAATAATAAATTAAATTCTTTTTTAGAAATCTTTTTAGAGTAGATCAAATACTTGTTAAATTCAAGCATTCTATTGAAACTATCAGTATATTTTTCTAATATATCCATCTTTTTTATGCGCCAGTAAGGACTTGAACCTTATACTTCTCCCTGGAAGGGAGATATGTTAGCCACTTACACCACTAGCGCTTTAATCTTAAAGAAAGCTTATTCATTTAAAAAACTTAACTTTATTAACAAAAAATATATAAACTTCTATCAATTTGTTATCTTATAAAATAAATAAGGGGCAAAACCCTTTTCTATAACTTAATGCTCGGCGTGGGCGTTTATCATTTCTGCTACATTTACTCAATTTTTACACGTAAAAAGTGTATACAGTGGAGCCAGTGTATCCACACATATTTATATTCTGACAATAAAATACGAATATGACAGAGAAAATTCAGATACATAAACGGAATATAAAGGCAAGACTTGAAAGTCTAAAAGGGTGGAAAACTCCGGAGAAGAATAAAGAAGATTTGATTTTGTTTTTACAAGATTTAGAAATTGGAAAGGTAAATAGAGGAAAAAGAATCTCTGAAGGAAGGCGATTAAAGTATTTGGATATGTTAAAAATTACTTTTACTTTTTGGAATAAAGATATTTCTCAAATTGAATTGAAAGATATTGAAGATTTTGAGAGGACAATAAGTTCTGATCAAATTTTATCTTTCAAAAAGAAACCTTTTTCTAATGAAAGTAAAAGGGATATCAAAATTGCTTTGAAGATTTATATTAAATGGAAATTGGGCGAGGCAAAAGCACTTGAATTATGTGGTTGGTTAGATACCAGGAGAATTGCTAAGACTCCAGATTATATGAAAGAATCTGAGGTTATGAAGTTATACAAATCTTGTAAAAACGCAAAGGAGAGGTACTTATTGGCCTTGCTGTTTGATTCTGGAGCAAGAGCAGAGGAATTTATTAATATTAGGTATGAAGATATTGAAATTCCAGAGAAAGGAGATAGTTTTGTTAAGATTACTTTGAAAGAAGAGTATTCTAAAACTAAGGGCAGGGTTATTTCTCTTTATTGGAAACATTCTTTAGAAGCTGTTAGAGATTATTTGAGAGAAAGAGAATTAAATGGTTTGAAATCAACTGACCCAGTCTTTGAAGGGTCTTATAATTCTGCAAGATTCTTTTTGATGAGGCAGGGTAAAAAGATTTTGAATAAATCTATCCATTTTCATTTGTTTAGACATTCATCTGCAACTTATTATGCAACTAAATTGAATAGGCAAGAATTATGTTATAGATATGGTTGGAGATTTTCATCTGAAATCCCTGATACTTATATTTCTCGGGCAGGTATGCAAAGTAAAGAATTAGATGAAAAGTTTAGTTCTACTGAAATGGAAAACCTTCAAAAGAAGTTGGATAAGCAAGAGCAGGAGAGAATGATTGAAGTTGAAAGGCAGAAAGATACGGAAGAATTAAAAGAAAAGATAACTTCAGAAGTTTGGGATCAAGTGAGGTTGAGGATGAAAGAGATGATGGAAAAGGGGGAGATTGTGATGAAGAGTTAAATTAAATTATTTCATCCTTTGAGTCAAATAAATATTTTTATTATCTCCAGAATAATGATCATAAACATGTTGAAATACAACCAGTTCTTTTTCCTTCCGATCTAGGGCAGTATAGCTTTGTGGAAGTTCCTCCAGTTCATCTTGGATGGTTATATGGATTGAAGCGATAGATTGCATTTTTTTCTTCCACTCTAAAACAACTTTTTTAGGAATTAATTTTTTCAATAAATCTTTTGAAATCTTTTTCAGCTTCTTTTTTTCTAGGCCAGATAGTTTTTCTTTCTTTAATTTATCATAAATTGCTAATTCTTCTTCTGTCAAACCTTCTTCAATATATCTTTTTTCTTCCTTAGCTACATCCTTAGAAAATTTCTTCAATGCCTCAAAATATTTATCATTATTTTTGGAGGATGAATTATACTCTTTAATTATCTCTTCAAACCTTTCTTGAAAATCAACCCGACTATCATTTAATTGCATTAATTCCTTAAGTCTAAAAGAAAGAATATTTTTTAGTCTTTCAAGTTGTGCATTGTCCCTGTTTTTATTAAACTTCTCAGCCAATTTCTCAAAATCAATATCTCCTATGTTAATTAAGTTATTTTTATCTTTCCTATTTATCAAATATCTTTTGGAGGAAATAGAAAGATCCAAAACTTCCCTAATATCTTTAACCACTGAAGAGATATCTACCTCTGGGTCTAAAGCATAAATCATTTTAATTAAAACTTTTATTAAATCTATATCTTTTGTAAACTCCGAAGCATGCTTGTGAGGCAAGATTGCTTTGTATATCTTGACAGCATTTCCTCCTTTAATCAGAAAGTCTTTTTTTATCTCTTGATTAGCAACTAGATTAGAGACTGCTTGCTCTAGTGGGCCGTATTTCTCCATCCCTTTTGAGAGACTTATTTCTTCCAAGTTAACATTATTTTTTGTAAGAAATTTCTTTAATTCTCCAAGATATTCTTTAAGAGCCTCAAATAATTTTTCCTTATCTTGTATCGGAATTTCGGTAGAGCCATCCCTAGATGAAGCATAAACAGCCAAGGCCTCCTTCAAATTTTTGAATACGTTAATGTAATCCACAATAAATCCCCCCTGTTTATCTCCAAAAACTCGATTTGCTCTGGCAATTGCTTGCATTAGAGTATGGTTTTTCATAGGTTTATCTAAATACATTGTAGAAACTGAAGGTGCATCAAATCCAGTAATCCACATGTTACAAACAAATACTATTTTCAATGAACCCTTTGTTTCCTTGAAATTCTCTGCTAAATCTTCTTTAATCATTCTTTCACGATGAGATTTAATTTGCAAACCCTTATCTGAAAACTTCTTTATTTCATTTTGTTCAGAACTAATGATTACAGCCATATCTAAATCTTTTATTTCCTTAATTTTTTCTTTTATTTCCTCATGATCTTCTGGGGGAGAATCTCTCAGCTCAATTTTTAGTTTTTCAAGTATTTTGTCAAAATGATATCTTACCTTATCGTACATTCTAACAGTCGTAAATTTATCAATCGAAAGAACCATAGCTTTTCCAGAATAACCCCTTCCCAAAAAATGACTAACAATATCTTCTGCAATTGTATTTAACCTATCCTCCCGAGTTATAATATCATAATTGGATCCAAGTCTTTTCTCTAGCTTTTCAGTTTCCTTTTCTGAAAGATCTGCATCATCAATTACTTCATAAATTTCATCATTTAAGGCTGGATTAATCAACTGCAATTCTGGGACTCTATTCTCATAATAGAGCGGAACAGTTGCTCGATCATCTACCGAATCCCTAAAATTATATTCACTAACATAATCCCCAAAGGTACTTTTGGTTTTTTCTTCTCCTTTCTTCATAAGGGGAGTTCCAGTAAATCCTATAAAGGAAGCATTGGGAAGCGCAGTTCTCATATTTAGGGCCAAAGTATCATATTGTGTTCTATGGGCTTCATCCGTCATTACAATAATATCTTTCCTGTTAGAAATTTCTGGATAAGTTTCACCCTTCTTTGTTCCAAATTTATGAATTAGTGTAAAAACCATTCGGTGATTTTCCTTTAATAATTTTTTAAGATGTGCCCCGCTTTTAGCCTGAACATCTTCTTCAGTTACAACTCCTGTATCTTGAAAATTTTTGTAGATTTGTTTATCCAATTCATCTCTATCTGTCGCTACAACAAAAGTATAGTTGCCTTCAAATTTCCTTAAAATCTTCTGTGCAAAAAATAACATTGAAAAACTTTTTCCAGATCCTTGAGTATGCCAAAAAACTCCTAATCTTCCTTTATTCTCCTTTCTTTTCCTGAAGGATTCAACAGAATTATTAACTCCCAGGAATTGATGGTTCTTGGCAGTTATCTTAACCGGTTTATTATTAATAGAAGTAAACAAAGTAAAATTCTCAAAAATATCAAGAAGATTTTCTGGAGAACATGTTCCAAGAAGTGCTTTATCTAAAAATGTAGATGGTTTTTTATCATTCTCGCTTAATTTCTTCCAGTTGTAATAATGCTCATATTCTGAAGTCATAGACCCAATCTTAGAATCAAGCCCATTTGAAATTAAGATAAAAGAGTTATAATTAAAAATTTGTGGGATTGCATCTTTGTAGTCAGTAATATTGTCTGTGTAGGCTTTTTGAAGATTAACCTGGGTGCTCTTGAATTCCATTAATACTAGAGGGATACCATTTACAAATAAAATTAAATCTGGTCTTCTCTTGTATATCTCTCCAGTAACCCAAAGCTGAGTTGCCATAAAGAAATCATTTTTTGAAGGTTCTTTAAAATTAATAACTTGGACAATTTTATCTTCTATTTTGTTATTAATTCTTACTTTAACTTTAACACCGTTTTTAATTAAATTATAAACTTTCTTATTCGCATTAATCATGCTCATCTTGCTTCGGTCTTTTTTAATTTCAATTATTGCCTGATCAAGTGCCTCTATTGGTAAATCAGTGTTAAGTGAGTAAAGAGCTTCTCTTAATTTAGAAATTAAAATAACTTCAGACGTATTTCCTCTTCCAAGAAAACTTTCTCCTTTTTCAAATTCCTTAAAGCAATCAAGATGTGAATATCCAAATTTTTCAGTTAAAAATTTTACTGCTTCTTTTTCTACAAGTGCGTCTTCTGTGTATTCTTTAGACATATTATATTATAGTAATTGATATTTTTAAGTATTAACTACTTCTTGATTTAGTTGAATATCTAAATCTGAAACATCAATTTCTCCTGAAATAAGTTTTGGCAGTAAAAAGTCTCGTGTTTTTCTTAGGTTTTGGTTTTTGAAGAAAGATTTCATAATTATTTTTAGGAGGGGAGAAATATTTTTTTCAAACTCCTTCAATGTTTCCTTGTCTGGTAAGACAAAAGAATAATTTTCAAATCCCCCATTCCAAACAGAATAAGGAATTGTGGCTCCATTTGAATGCTGGTTTGCATAACTAACTGCTTTTTCTTGAAAAATTGTTAAATAAGAAAAACTCCAAAGAGATGTGTCTTTTGGCCTCAAAACAAAACAAGTTTTTCTAGTTATTCCTTCAAAGGGGGATAAAATAACCTTATGAAAATAAGATCTCATTGAACCAAAAATGATGTCTCCCTCCCTAAACTTTGTTAAGCTGCTTTGGGCATTATCCAATTGACTTGTCTCATTTAATAGCATAGATTTCCGAGGTATAAGATCTATTGGAAGATAATAATATGTATCTAAAACATTTTCTTTTTTTATGCTGTCCAAAACATTTTTTACGATCCCATTTAATGTTCCGACTTCCCACCCTTCAGGAATCATCCCAAATTCAGTCTCGCTATCAACCATTTTTACTTTTTCATGTCCAGGAAATTTAAATCTCACAAACCATTCTTCATAAATTAACTTAGCAATATTCTCAAGAATCTTAATTCTCTTTTCGTTGTTTTCTATTAAGTCGTCATAATTTGAAAGGATTGTTGCTATTTTTTGTTGATTATTAATACCTGGATCAAAAATATCTTTTTCCCAAACGGCTTCAATTTTTGCTCTTTGTCTTCCAGAAGCACCACTCATGCTTTTCTCCGCCGCTTTTCTAATGTCTCGTGATAAGCAAAGATAATATAGAAAATTCTTATCTGAAATTCCTTCAATATTTCTAAAAACAAAAAATTCTGTTGATCCAAAAGCAGGCATATCCCCCTTAGATTTAAATTGAGCGATCTTTCCATGCTCTAAACAAGGGGTTATCCTTGCAAATAGAGTATCTCCATCCTCAAACTTACTTCCTCCGCCCTTGTACATTTTTTTATTCTTGCACTCTACAATCTTTTTTCCAGGAGACACATTTGCCATTTCGACAAATTCATACTCCTGGCCCTTTTCTAATTTTATCTTAGGGTTTGAAATAGCAAAATCACTAAAAAGAACCATCCTTATTTTACTCCCAGAAGCTTACTCACATTAAGATTAATCTGTTCTTCTAATTCTTTAGCCTCAACATTAAGTCCTTGCAGTTCCTCATTATATTCTTCAAGCGTTGCTTCAAAGTCAAAATCTTCTGCTTCTTCTTTATCTTTGATACCCACGTATCTTCCAGGATTCAAACTCCATCCTTGAGCCTCAATTTCATCAATCGTCGCAACCTTACAAAGTCCCTTAACATCCTCATATTTTCTTGCCTCTTCTTCCTTCCTGTAACCCCTAACAATATCTGCAACTTCCTAGATTTGATCTTCTGTAAATTCTCTATGTGCCCTATCCACTTGTTTAAAAATATTTCTTGCATCAATAAATAAAACTTTTCCTTTTCTATCAGTATTTTTCTTATTCTTATCAATAAACCAAAGAGTACATGGAAGGGTAACTGTATAAAAGAAATTGGAAGACACTGCAATCATTACATCAACTGCATCCTTTTTGATTAATTCTTTTCTTATTTCGGTATCTGTTCCTCTCGCATCTGAAGCAGAATTTGCCATAACAAACCCCGCCCTCCCTTTTTTATTAAGTGCAGACCAAAAAGCCTGTATCCAAAGATAATTAGCTTTTCCAGAAGTTGGCACTCCTAAAGGCCATCTTGGATCTCCCTTAACTTTTTCGGGATCAACCTTTCTCATGTCAACATTAAATGGAGGATTTGCCATAACAAAATCATATTTTCCAACAGAATTATGATTGTCTTCATAAAAGGTATTTCCTTGGATAACATCCCCTTCAATTCCATTGACGGCCAAATTCATTTTTGCCAAATTAATAGTTTTCCCTGTTTTCTCTTGCCCATCACAGGCAAGTTCATCATTTGCCGACTTATGATTCTTTTTGACAAAATTAGCACTCTGAACAAACATTCCTCCGCTTCCACAAGCAGGATCTAGAATTTTTCCATGAAATGGCTCAATAACTTCAACAATTAATTTAACTAGGGATGTTGGAGTATAGAACTGCCCCCCTCCCTGGCCCTCAGCCATAGCAAATTTTCCTAAAAAATATTCATATATTCTTCCGAAGATATCCCCTTCAGGAATCTCAAAATCAAATGTTTTTAACAAGTTAGCTAATAAATCATTTTTAAAAATTGTGTAATTTTTAGGCAATATATCTTTTAGTCCAGAGTTTGGATTTTCTGTTTCAATTAGCTCCATGGCTTTGTTTATTTTCTCTCCAATATTATCTCCTTCTGATAAATTCAAGAGAGCAAAATATCTTGCATCTTCTGGTAAATATAAAACTCCCTTTTCCTGAAAATGCATTGGAGATGGATTCTCTCTTTTTATCTCACTTTTTGCTTTATTGAAAATATAGTCTGCATGTTTTAGAAAAATTAGTCCTAAAATAGGTGTAGAATATTCGTTGGCACTAAGTTGAGAGTTTACTCTAAGATCATTCGCCGCATCCCAAAGTCTTTTTTCTATTTGTTCATTTGTTTTTGCCATTTTAATCTTCACCAACCTGTTTTTCATACGCTTGTTTTATTAAAAACATAATATATTCTAAATCTTCTTCTTTGGATAAATTCACTTCAGTATCTCCATTACCCCATCTTCCAAGATGAGAGACATCTGTACAAATTTTCATAGGGTCATTTAATTCATCTAATCCAATAGACAAGGAAAGTCTTAATTTACTTTTTTGTGGAACAACATCCACAAAGTTTGTTATAGTTTTATAGGCAATATAAAGTTTTAATGGCTCTTCCCTAACAGAAGAATCCAAATTCAATATCCTCTTTCTTAATTCATCAAAAAGGGGTTTCATTGGAGAATTTTTTGATAGATGCGGGTGGTCATCTAAAGAATATTCTTTAGCAATTTGCTTAGTTTCTTTCTTATATTCTTTTAATTTGTCCGGATCTATTTTGGGATAAGACCAAATTTCTTTAGCTTTAACAATCAAATTATTTGCCCTGTTCTCAATTTCATTTTTATTCCAATTCTCCAATCTTGATAAATCCTTATTTAGTAATAGATGACTATCCCCAAACCCCTTCTCCATATCTCTCTTTTCCTTAAAAGAATTATTACTATATTCAGAATTATATCCGGTAAGTGTTAAATTGCCTAGTCTGTGTAAGTATTTATCATGAATTTCTTCCCATTCATCCCCTAATTCAATTTTCCATTCATCTGTAATTGTTTGTGGCATAATGTGTTCGATAGTGTATTTGTCAACATTAATTTTTTCCTTGTGGTTATAGTTCTCCAGCCTGTCTAAAACATAATTCCTAACTCTCATATTATAAACATCTTTTTCTAAAAAACTAGTTGTAAACTCATCATCATTTGGAAATCTTAAGTAAGAATCTTTAAGCTCAAGTCCTGCAACTAAACTATCCATGTAATCTTCAGGATTTATTTCAGAATAAAGTTTTGCAAATGTTTTATTTAATGAATTGGTTGGAACTCCACAGACAAATCTCCTAAAGACGTAGCTAATGATTAGTTTTAGAATAGAAATAAATTTCTCCTTTGAAATCTTTTCATCCTTGTAGTCTCTATACACTTCCAATAAAAACGGGTAAACTACATTAACACGCAAAACTCTTAATTCTTTAAAATAACTTGAGAGCTCAGCATCCTCTTCTTTGCCTTCGATAGCCAGATTAATATAATATTTTGAAAACTTACGTAAATCTCCAATAATCTCTTCAACACCTTTTTCTTTCAAGCTAATTTTATAATCCTTAAATGCATCATATACTCCTCTAATCACTGGAGTTTTTCCAGTTTTAATTGTTAGATAATCTCTAATAAAAAAATCGAATAATTCTGATTGGCCTGAAGAAAGGAATTCTTGTTCCATGGGATACCAATAATCAAAATAAATTTTATCCTGTTCGGCTTCCTTCAATCCCATCAAAACATAATTCCTAATTAAATCAGATTGGCTAAGGTCCAAACCGGTTGAATTTAAACTCTCAAATATTAATTGAGGATTGTCTTTTTCATGATCTAAGGATACATCAATAATCATTAATTTTGCAATACCCTCATAAACTTTTTTCAAGTCTGTTTTTGCAATTTGATTTACAAAAAAAGAAAAGTTTTTATTAAGGTTAGATATTTCGTCTTCTGCCATCTCCCTCCCCTCCAAGATATCTAAGAATAGTTCCTTATCACTCTTAGTTAGACTTAATCTATATTTTGCATCTCCTTCCTCATCAGGGTTAAATAAGTAATAATTATTAATTTTTTTTAATGTAATTTTCTCATCAGATAACTGTAAATCTCCTTTTTCCTTAATTCTGTTTCTTAGAGCAGACAATAGTAAGGATATTGTGGTCAATCTTTGTTGTCCGTCAATAACGAGATATTTAGAAATTGATGAAATTGCTTGCCCGCTATTCTTAATATAAACTATAGATCCTATAAAATATCCATTATCTGGTGCATTCATAATATCCTTCCAAAGTTGTTTGCATTGTTTTAAATCCCACATATATGTTCTTTGATATTTCGGAATAAACAATTGCTTTGGGACTTGTAAAAAACTTAAGAGTTTTGCTGCTTTTGCTTCCATATTATTCTTTATCTCCTTTAATTTTTAACTCTTTCCTCAACCCTTTAACAATCTCAACCTCTGCCAAAGTGTCAAGTTCACAATACTTCTCTAAATGGCCTCTAATTCTCTCCCTTTCTTCTTCTGAAACATCACCATAAGTAACCCGTTCATATTCCAGGCTTGCTAGAATTCCATTCTTAATATCTAAATCATCATATTTCAAATCACTTAGAACCGGTAAAACATATTTTATTGAAGTTGAACCCTTTTGCTTAGGATCATAATAAGAAAAGTCCTTGAAAACATCCCATAAATCTTTTATTCGGGGTAAAATGTTATTATCGTACCATTCTCTGAATTCTGGTAGCAATATTGCAGATTCATTCATAACTCCTTTTTCAAATGCCTGATTATACACCAAAACGCTTCCAAATTCTCCCAAGTTATCTTTTAATGCTTGCATAAACTTAGGTTTTGGGTCGCTTGCTCCATCTGCTAGAAATGAAATATGTTCACATTCTCCGCCTTCTTCTTTTTGAATATGCAAACTAAATTGGAAAGGAATTCTTTGATAGGGTTTCATTCCATCAAACTTTGGAATTGCAGGGTTAATCGTTTCAAAGTCAAGATAATAAATTGGATATTCTAAATTATTCAAGAAATTTTTAATTCCTAATTTATCTACATGCTTAGGCCCTTCAAGGGTCATGTCCGAAGAGGACGCCGCCTCAAAAGCCAACCTTCTCTGAATCTTTTGCTTATCATTTAATTTAATATCTTCAGGAACTTCATTTAAACAAATAATTCCTTGGTCATGCAATTCAAAACATTTTTTCTTAAACATTCTAAAGAATTCAAAGATGCTTCCCTCTGGAACATCTTTCCAACATTGATCCATTAAAGAACAATCATAAGGGTCAGAACAATGTAAACCAATAGAAACTTTTGGCTCTTCTTTTGAATTAATAATCTTCATAAAGTTTTCAATTCTTTTTCCAATTCCTTTTCCAAACTCTTCAACTTGATCATTTATCTCTGCTTGAACAAATAATTCTTCTGGTTCAATCTCTCCATCTTTGATATATTGATTATTAACATGCATAAGAATACAATTTCTAATTTTGAGCCCAGCTTTTTCATAAACATATTTTTGAAAAGATACATCATGAATGTTTATGTCTTTAACCTGTGTTGCAGATTTAACTTCAATTATATCCCATTCATTTTCTCCAACCGGAAGTAATATGTCTCCTCTTGAAAACAAATTATCAATCATAAATCCTGCTTCGTAAATTGTCTGCCTATTATCAATTGCTTCTTTTGTTTTGTCAATATTTTCTTTAAAACCCAATCCTGCAAGGTCAACTCCTCCGGGGAAAACCTTTGTTGCAAGAACTCCAATAATGTCTCCAGCTTCAAATTTATGTTTAGCTGCAAAATCTGGTTCTGGGATTCTTTCTTTGTCGTTTTTTGTAACCCAGAGTAGTTTCGGACATTGTAGACCTAGAAGATAGTTTGATTTTGTTAGTAGCATGAATAATTAAGAGAAAGAGTTATTTTAAGTTTTTAGTTATTTTTTCAAGGAAAATTATCAATAGATTTACATAAACGATCATAATCTTCTTGGGTAGCTTCAATAACTCCAAGCTCCATTCTTTTTTTTCTATTGATTAACTTTTCTTTTTCTGAAATTCCTCTTTCTTCTTTTTGATCAAAATTACAAAATCCTTTTTCTTTCATTATTATGTTAGATTGGCTTAGTTTTTTCTTTAAGTGATTACGAAAAGACCTACACCATCTGCATCTACCATCCCATCCTTTTCCAATTATTATTAAGTTATATCCCACATCACTTTCTCGAAGGAAAGCTTTGGCATTATTTTTAAGAAAAAGGTTCTTATTAATAAAATCTTGAACTTCTAGAAATATGCTTTTGCTTTCCTGAATTTTAGTAAGGTTTGAAGATTTAAATTCACATTTTATTAAATCGTCATCATCCTTTCCAATAAACTCTAAAATCAATTCTTTCATTTTTTCTTAGCATGCAGTTTCCTGTGTGTGCTTTTCTTTACAACTGTTAAATTTGAAGACCTATTATTAGTTTTATTTCCATCTCTATGGTGAACCTCATATCCTTTCTTAACTGGACCGCCCATTTTCTTTTCAGCAACTCTTTTATGAACTGATCTCGTAGTTCCATCTGAATCCGTGAAAGTCTTGTAGCCACTTTTATTTGTTCTAAACTTAAATGCCATAAAAGATACAACGCCCCAGAATATAAATAATTTTCCTCTAATTGCTATTATAGGCCATTCAAGAATGTTTTCAAACAATTGTCTCTCATATACAATACTATAATTAATGAAACCAATGTGTTTGTAGTTGCACTATGTAAATTAATTTAATATTTTTAGTTGAGTAGATGTAGCAGGTTTGATACAGGCTGCAGAAAGATTAGTAAAGTTTAATAGGTTTTATTTCGTAACATTCTTATGGCAAGATGCTCTTATTGTGGAGAGAACATAGATGGACTTTCATTTAAATGCCATCGTTGTACAGGCCATTATTGTTCCAAACATCATTTGCCAGAAGACCATAATTGTCCAGGATTAAAAACCTTTGAAGAAAATCAGAAACAATGGCAAAAAGTTCTTAGAAATGAAAATAAACTTAAGAAAAATATTCATAAGGGGAAAGTTTCTAAATCAAAAAGCTACAATCATGAAGATTATGAAATGTATAGGCCAAATAGGAGAAGAAACTCATTTAAGTTAGGTACTTTTAATCTTTCAAAATTTTTAAAAAAATACATATACTTTAGAATAGACCATAAAGTTAAGCCCCACCTATACCAATTCCTGATGCTATTTGTTATTGGAATTGTTCTTGACTATGTTTATTATGGTTCTCTTAGTCTTTCTTACCTTTTTGTTGGAGGATTAAAAGACTGGTTTAGTGTTTTGATTTCAACTCTAAATGGTTTATCTGGAGGTTATGATTTCTTTTATTTGATTATTAATGGAATCTTTTATTTCTATTTTTATAGATATTTTATAGAATTTTTGTTTACAACTATAACTAGACTAAATAAGAGAGATACCTGGGTAATGCTAAGTTGGTTTGCAATTATCCTTTACTTTGCAAATAAATACATTCCAAATTTAATATGATAATTTTAAATATTTCAAAAAATAAATTATAAGATGGTAAATAAGAAAAATGCTTTAGAAGGAACAAAAAAATTTCTAAAAAAAAGAGTTAGAAAATTTTCTTCCTGGTTTACAGATAAAGAACATCCAAGATCAAGATTAAACAAAAATGTGTTTTTTTATGATTTATTAAAAATAATAGGATTATCTTTAGTCTATTTAATTATTCATGCAAACGTAGATAAATTAAATAACTTAGGTATCCCTTTTATTAGAATTGGAGGAATAATTCTTCTTGTTATGCTTTTCTTCATATTTAGAAAAGCTTGGCACATTATACTTAATTTAAAATATGCTTATAGAGGTTTAAATCATGGAACTAAAGCAATCCTAGCAATAGTATTGGTATTGATATTATTTCTTGCATTTCTTAATCAAGAGATTGTTGTAAATGGTTTTTCCAATAAATTGGATGAAACAAATTTTTCAAAATTAAGTCCGATAGAATTAGCAGGTGGTTTTTCTTTGGGTAATTTTTCTCTAGAGAAAATAGTCTCTTCCGGAGGAATCTCTTATTCTTCTATTAAAGATTTACAACAAAATCCCGCTAACTATGTAGGACAAACTCTAAGTATAAAGGGAAAATTAAATAATCGTATGGGCGGTTATAGTCTAGAGGACAATGATGGATATTGGGTTTGGATAGAGGATAATTGTATTGAAAGTCAAAGAGATTATAGTTTTAATTCTCAAACATATGCTGCTAAAGGAAATTGGCTTTCTCCTAAAAACGAACCATATAGTTTTGGATGGGGCATGGAAGAGAAATATAGGTTGAGTTGTAGTTCTGCACTTAGTTAATTCAAGATACATTATGGGATTTAGGTTATATTTTCAAAATGTATAAAAAGTTTGTTTGGGTTATTTTAAAATGATTTATCTTTTAATTACTCTCTTTGTAATACTTATTTTATACCATTTGCTTAAGTGGAAACCTAAAAAAGATAAATGGTATAAAAACAAAAGGTGGACTTGTCTTATGGGCCACCAGATACATGAAAAAAATTGTTATGTCATTAAAAATGGTAAAAAAAGAAGAGGCAGTTTTAAAGTTCATGGAAATGATGTAAGGTACATTATTGGGTGGAAATATAAAAGAGATAAGGTAAAAAAAGTTCCTAAGATTAGATGTTCTTTTAGGAAAGAAAAGAAGTATATCCCCTTACAAGGTCAAGGTACAGATGAATATTTTATTAAAAACTATATTTTAAAAATAAGATGACAAGAATAAGAAAGAAAGGAGTTGCAATTGTAGATTCTGAAAAAGGAATACTTGTTGTAGCAGGAAGAAGAAAGATTTATTCTCTTCCTGGAGGTGGAGCTGATAAAGGAGAGTCTAGAAAAATGGCTGCCAAAAGAGAGCTTAGGGAAGAGACAGGATTAAAAACAAAATCTATCAAATTTCTATTCGAATATGAAGGTAGAAAATGGCATGATTATAAAGGAAAGAGCGTCAAAAATCATGCTAAAGTCTTTTTGGTTAAAGCCTATGGGAGATTAAGACCAAGGCACGAGATTAAGCATGTTGCCTGGTGGAAACCCGGAAACAAGATAAAAATATCTAAAAGTACTCTTAAACTTCTTGAGAAGTATAAAAACTTGGATAAAAAATGAAAAATAAAAGTATTCTCAAAAGTATAATAAATTTTTTTATAAAAAAGTTCAAGAAGAAAAAGACAAAAAGAGAAAAGATCTATGGTGTTCTTAAATTTAAATATAATAAAAAAATTAAACTTAGGAAAGTTACACAACAAAGAGCCATAAGAGATTATAATCGTTACATAAAAAATTATTATAATAAGCACAAAAAATATCCTAATAGATATTGGTTGGGAAGAATTGTGAGAGGAGCCTCTCATGAAACGATTGAGTATAAGAAAAGTAAAACGGGACATTGGCCAAGACAATGGTTAAGGAAGTATATTTATGGGCTTCATGGAATTAAATATACAATGAAATAACTCCTCTTTTTCTTAAAGATTGAGTTAATGTATCACTTCTGCTCGACTCCTCATTAGAGATAAATTATAAAAAGTATCTTTCTCTTAAAAAAATATGTCAATTAAATTAGAGACTGAAAGATTAATTCTTAGAGAACCAAAATTAAGCGATTGGAAAGATATTGTCGAAGGAATTGGAGATGTTAGTGTTTCTGAATATTTGGCAACAGCTCCATCTCCTTATAAGAAAAAAGATGCTTTAGGCTGGATCAAAAAAGAGATAAAATTATCTAAAGAGAAAAAGAGAAAAAGTTATAAATTTTTAATTAAATTAAAATCTGAGAAAAAGATTATAGGAAATATTAGCATTAGCAATATTAATTATGATTCTGAAATTTCTGAAAATGGGGGCGCTTGGATTAATAAAAGATATCAAAAAAGAGGATATATTACTGAGGCTAAAATAGCAGCTATTGAATTTGCATTTAATAAATTAAAATTAAGAAAATTAGAAACAGGAGCATATTCGGATAACTTGGCTTCTAATAAAACTCAAAAAAAGATGGGATATAAATTGGAGGGTTGTAGAAAAAAACATCATATCTCAAAAGCAACAGGAAAAATTCATGATGAAAACATATATGGTCTTATGAAAGAAGATTGGAAGAAGAATTTACCTAAATTAAAAAAACATTTAGATAAGAAAATTAAAGCTCAGAAAAATATTTAAACAACAGCCTCGTTAAATAATCAATAAAAACTTAATCAGAATATAATGGTGGTTGAGGAAAAGTATCAGTTCTGATATTGTCCCGGCGTGGGCGTGACTTCCAAGCTGGGCGTTCTTATTTAACCAGTATAAAATATTTTTAAGAGACTAGATTTATATACTATTTTTAATTATTTTATTTATGGATTCGAAAAAGAGGAAAATGTGGGTAACGAGTTTTACAATGGTTGGATCAGTTATCGGTGCAGGAATTTTAGGATTGCCTTATGTATTTGCTCAATCTGGATTTTTAATTGGAATTTTCTGGATAATTTTTTTAGGAATTATCCTTGTTTTTAGCAAACTTTGTTTAGGAGAAGTTGCTTTAAGAACTAAAGAGAAACACCAACTTCCAGGCTATGCTGGAAAGTATTTAGGTAAATGGGGAAAGATAGTTATTTACTTTGCAATGTTTTTTGGAATTTATTCTGCTCTTGTAGCCTATTTGATTGGAGAGGGCCAAAGTTTCTCTATGTTGATTACGGGTGGCTTAGATTATGCGATTTATTTTGGAGTTGGTTTTTGGATAGTTATGACTTTGCTTTTACGAGGAGGTTTAAGAAACTTGAAAAAAATAGAAACTTGGGGAGTCTTTGGAATTATCGCCCTTGTTTTAGGAATATTTTTTTGGCTTTTACCAGGTTTTAATTTTTCAAATATAACTTATCTTGAACCTTCTAATTTCTTTTTACCTTTTGGAATAACTTTGTTTGCTTTAATGGGGTTTACATGTATTCCAGAATTAAGAATGGAAATTAAAGGAAGTGAAAAATTATTGAAAAAATCAATTATTATCGGATCCTTGATTCCAATAATAATTTATATTCTTTTTAGTTTTTCTTTTGTGGCGGTTTTAGGAAAAAACGTAACTGAGATTGCCACACTTTCTTTTGGAAAAATAGTTGAACTTTTAGGTATTTTTACTATGCTTACTAGTTATTTCCTATCAAGTTATGTTCTAAAAGATATTTTTGAATATGATTTAAAAAAGAAAAAAATTCAATTTTGGTTTGTGTCTTTTGTTCCTTTAATTCTTTATTTAGGAGTTAACTTTTTTGACTTTACAAGTTTTACATCAATTTTGGGAATTGCAGGAATTGTTTCTGGAGGAGTATATGGTTCTTTAACTTTATTGATGAATATTAGATCTAAGAAATTAGGAAATAGAAAACCTGAATATACCATACCTATTAATTGGATGATTATAATCTTTATTATTTTAGTTTTTGTATTAGGAGTTATAACAAGATTGTTTTTTTGAGATGAACTTTAATAAAAAACTATAAAAGAAGATTTTAACCAAATCGTTGGTTAAAAAATAAAAAAATTATCTTGAATGCGGGCTTAATTTTTCTCCAATAATGCGATAAAAGTCCACCCCTCATTGTGCCAAGAGAGTAGATTAATTGGCATGGGCGTGGACTTCTCAGGCAGGCGTTGAAATGAAGCATAATAATTCTTAAAAACATCTCTTAGTTAGACAACTCATGGAAAATTTTCAAATCAGGCCCGTTTAGAACAATCTTCTTTCAGTAAAATATAGACTTTTTCGTCGACCCATAAATATTTCTTTATTAGGATAAATTATTTTTGTTTTCTAACTTGGCAACAAGGAGACTTTTTATATATATAATCATTAAAAAAGTTATGGGGATTCAAAAAAGAGATCTAAGTTCTGGTGAAGCAAAAAAAAGGCTTGAGGAATATGGATTAAATGAGATTAAAGATATTGGAAAATTATCTTCATTGAAGATATTTCTAAGGCAAATAAAGAGTAATTTTCTTGTTTATTTTTTATTTTTTGCAATGGTTCTTTCTTTTTTTATTGGAAAATCTATTACAGGGTATGTTCTTTTTGTAGTTATAAGTATTGTGATTATTGCAGGATTTATACAAGAATATCGTGCAGAAAAAGCAACAGAGGCATTAAAAAAAATGATTATGCCTATTACAATTGTATTAAGAGATGGTAAAGAGAGAAAAATTCCTTCCAAAGATATTGTTCCAGGAGATATAGTTTTATTAAGGAATGGAGAAGGAATCCCTGCAGATTGTATTGTTCTTGAACAAAAAGATCTTTTAGTAAATGAGGCCACTTTAACAGGAGAATCAAAAGAAATAAAAAAGATTGCTTCAAAAACAGAAAAAAATTTTAAGGATGAAAACCTTTTGTTTAAAGGTTCTTTTATAGTAAATGGGAAATGTGTTGCAAAAGTTCTTCATACAGGTATGAACACCAAATTTGGAAAAATAGCAAGCATGATATCCACCGCAGATAAAGAGTTACCCTTACAAAAAAAAGTGAATAACATTACAAAGTTTATGGCAATGATTGCATTTATAATAGCAATATTAACCGGATTGTTAATATTTCTAAAAACACCCTTAATTGATACAGAGATTATTATAAGTATTTTAATTCTTATAATTGCTATTTCTGTTTCTGCATTTCCAGAAGGTCTACCCGTTGTCCTAATAACAACACTTTCAGCAGGAGCATATCGGATGGCTAAGAAAAATGCTATTGTAAACCGTATGTCTATTATAGAGACTCTTGGTGAAACAACAATTATTTGTACAGATAAAACCGGAACAATTACCAAAGGAGAAATGACTGTAAAAAAGATATTTACAGATAATAAATTCTTTAAGGTTTCTGGAACAGGATATGAAGGTTTAGGAGATTTCTCATTTAATAAAAAAAAGGTTGAAATTAGTAAAGAAGAAAATTTAAGGCTTCTCTTGAAAGCTTCTTTAATGTGCAATGATTCTTCAATTCACAGAACAGGGGAAGATAACTTTTATGAAATTATAGGCTCTCCTACAGAAGCCGCTTTGTTAATTATGTCTGCAAAAGCAAAATTATTCAAAGAAGATTTTAAAGCCATAAGAGAAGAAGAACTTTCATTTAGTTCAGAAAGAAAAATAATGTCTGTTTTGTCAAAGGAAGGAAAAGAAAAAACTGTTTATGCTAAGGGTGCTTTAGAAATTATTTTAAAAAAATGTAATTTTATTCAGCGAGAAAACGGAATTTTTAGGCTTTATGAAAAAGATAAAAAAAGAATATTGGAAGCAAACAATGAAATGGCTTTAAAATCTTTAAGAACCATTGCTCTAGCATATAAACCTAATTCCGATAAAACCTATCTTGAAAAAGATCTTATTTTCATAGGAATTGTTGGTATGGAAGACCCTCCAAGAGAAGAAGTTAAAAATGCCCTTATGCTGTGCAAAAAAGCGGGAATAAAGGTAAAAATGATTACTGGAGATAATAAAGAAACTGCATTATCTGTTGCAAAAGAAATAAATTTAGGTAAAGGGGGAACATTAAGTGGTGAGGAACTAGATAAAATAAATGATAAAGATCTTATAAAAATTGTAAGAAATACTGTTGTATTTGCTAGAGTAAAACCAGAGCATAAATTAAGAATTATGAAAGCATTAAAAGAAGATGGAGAAATAGTAACTATGACTGGTGACGGTGTTAATGATGCACCCGCATTAAAAGAGGCGCATATTGGTGTTGCGATGGGAAAAAATGGAACAGATGTTTCTCGCTCTGTAGCAGATTTAACTTTAAAAGACGATAATTTTGCAACAATAGTGGATGCAATAAAAGAAGGTAGAACTGTTTTTAAAAATATTAGAAAATTTACAACTTATCAAATTTCATGCAATTATGCGGAATTATTTACTATTTTTGTTGGTGTTTTAATTGCTTCTTTTTTTGGATGGCCATTCCCAATTCTTTTAGCGCTTCAAATTTTATTTATGAACCTTGTGACAGATAATATCCCTGCAATCACATTGGGACTAAATTCCTCTTCAAAAGATATAATGTCTGAAAAACCCCGAAAAAGAGAAATTTTAAATAAGGCCTCCATAAAACTAATTATCTTTACGGGAACTATAATGGCTTTATTCACTTTAGCTATTTTTTATATAAGTTTTAATATTTGGGAAATTGGTGAAATTCAATCAAGAACAACAGCTCTATTCAGTTTAATAGGTCTTCAAATTTCAGGAGCATTTATTTTTAGATCATTTAGAAAAGGTGTTTTTAATAGGTCTCCCTTTGTAAATAAATATCTTGTTTACGCATCAGCAATATCTATTATGGCTACCCTTCTTATTGTTTATACTCCTCTGAGTAAAATATTTGAAACTAGCCCAATTGGAATCTCTGCATGGGCTATTGCAATTTCTGCTTCATTAATTTTTATTATGATTTTTGACATTTTAAAAAAGATAAATAACAAAAAACATTTTTTTAAAGAAGATTAAATTAAAAGAAAAAATATCTGAAGAAGAATTTAATATTCTTTTTAGAAAAGATATTTTAAATAATATCTAAATGAAAAATAAATTTCAATATCTTTACTTTATTTAATAAGTTAGTTTCACTTTTGGGATAAAAAAACCAAAACTTATTTAAACTAAAATTAACTATCAATATTACTTAACTTCGGTTAAGGTTATCTGACTTCGGTTAGGTAAGGAAGGATGAAGATTTCGGTCTAATTCCTTCCATTTATTTTTAAAGTTTTAATCGATGTCAAAGAATAATCTGTGATAAAATAATTTTTAGAGATTTTATCTCTCTATACAATACATTAATGAAATCAAGGTGTCTGTCACATTATATGTTAGCAACCATTATATTTCTTAGTTGAGTAAATGTTGCAGGTTTGATACAGTTTGCAGTTAACCCAATTAAAGAAATCTTTCTATAATTCTCTTCATTGTATTTTATATGGTATCTACAAAGAAATCAGAGAGTGTATATTTTCTTAGCAGTACAAGAAAGAGTGGAAAAACAAAAACCTATCCTGGAAAGCACCACGCAAAAGGTTAGTACAAAGATAGGAGAACATAAAAAAAGCATAGGAAAGAATATCTCTTGGGTAAGTAAAGGCACGGGAACTAAATTAATAGGTTCTTTCCCTAGTAAGAATCCTAGAAAAGCAGAAGCAACCGTAAAGAGAAATAGGAAAGAGAAGTACGGATATTAATCAAAAAATATTTAAACAACAGCCTCGTTAAATAATTAATAAAACTTAATCAGAATATATTGATGATTGGGTAAATGTTGCACTTCTGATAAAGTCCCGGCGTGGGCGTCCAGACCGTTTGTCCCATTTGATGGGCGTACTTTTTGTTTTATGTTTTTTGTCGTCGGTAAACTTGTTTATTGATTTTAGGTTTTTGGAATTTTTGTTAGAAAAAGGGTTTTTGTTCTGCCCGGGCGTTATTATTTGGCTTGTTTCCACAATAGATTAAAGAAGTCTCTATAGGACCTAGTAGCTTCTTTACTTTTAATTACCATGACTGTTGGTTCTTCAGTCCAAATGATTATTCCCATTGTATCTTCAAAGATTATTGTTTCAGTTAAGGGTTCTATTTCTTTTAGATACCTAACTTTTAATAAAGGGTTATCCATTTTCCAGGACTGTAGAGACTTGTTAAAAATAATTTTTGCTTTGATCTTTTTTTCTTCTTGTTTTCTATGAAAGTTATGCCAAAAAGTTTCTCCCATTATCTGGGCACTTTCCTTTGGGGCTCCGATAACCAAATATTCTTTTGCTTCTAATAATTGATTGAAAAAGGTTCTCACTCCTTGCTTTCCTGAATATAACCAGCCTTTACTTTCTGTAAATTCTTTTTTCTTTTTCATTAATTTAATTGTTTCTTTCATTGAATTCTCTTTTTTTAATATTTCTTCTTTTTCTTTATCTAGAATAGCTTGAAAACTTTTAGAACCGGAGAAACCATAGATTTTCACATTTTTTTCAATAGTTTCTTTAATCAATCCTTTTTTTACTAGCTTAGCTAGATTTTCATAAACCACTTTCTTATCATGATTAACTAATCCTACTAATTTCTTTACATTCAATTCTTGATATTCTATTAACTTTGAAAGTAGCTTTTCTTCTATTATTGAGAGGTTCAAAAAACTTAAGTTCATGGTTACTTAGAGTAACCACCAGAGTTTAAATATCTTTCTTATGCTTGCAGTAGTAACAGAATCAAGATGAAATTAGAAAAATATTTGAAGGAAATAAGAGAATGCCCCGAAGAAATCATAGATGTTCCTAAAGCATATTCTGAGGAAAGTGGTTGGAAACAAATGCATAAGCTTGCTTGGGATTATGGGGTTAGGGATAACTGGCCTATTTTCTTAAATACAGACTTTCAAGCTTTTATTAGAAAATTGAAAGATACTGGGAATTATGTTAATTTTGAAAGTTCAAGAAATGGCAAGAGGATAACTTGCGATTATGCTCCTGGAACAATCAATCTGCAAATCTTTGATGATTCCCCTTTAGATATGTTTACAAGTACAGGATTTGTATTTCCCGTGATTCTAAAAAAAGATCAAAGCAATTTATCTGAAAAAGAAAAAAAATTTATGAAAAAATATAAAATTGATGAGTCTGTTAAGGAGGAAATTCTTTATCATTCTAATAAACAATATAATGATTATAAAATTTCAATTTTGCTTAATAATTATCAAGATAAAAAAATCCTCGAAATGCATGACAAAAGAGCTTTTTCAAAGGTAATTCAAGAGATTGGAAAATTAGCAATTGAAGAGAGGATTCCGTTGTGTTTTCCTTATTCTGGCCCAGAAATATCAAAAAAATTTGATTATTCTGAAGTTGTTTATCATGAACCAGGAGAATCAAAATGAAAGGTTTATTTAATAATTTTAGGAAGATTAAAAAATAACGGAAACTTGATTGAATAAAGAAGATGGTGAAGAATTTAAAATGAAACTAAAAATTCTTATTTGTTGTTCGAAAGGTCAAAATAGGAGTAAGTATCTTGCTAAGTATTTGAAAAATAAAGGTTATTCAACCAAATATGCTGGTTTGGAAGAGTATTCAAAAGAAGACCTTTCTTGGAAACCAATACCAAAGGAAGATGTTGAATGGGCGGAAATAATTATTTTTGTTCGTCCTAGGTTGGTTAAAGTTTTGAAAGATAATTTTAATATTAAGAATAAAAAAATAATTGGTTTAGATGTTACAGATTCAAAAAGAATCGCAGGAGAAAAATTTCCGGGATTATTAAAATTAGATTCTGAAAATTTTCAGAAGAAATGGACAAGGCCTTTATTGAGGAAAGCAATTAAACCTTATTTGCCTTTGAGGATAGAATGAAACTTTCAAAAGAAGAAGTCGAAAAGATTTGTAAAGAATATTCTTTAGGAAAATTGAAATTCTTTAAACCCCTTAAAGGAGGGTTAGATAATTTTAATTATGAAGTTAAAACTTCTAAGGGAAATTTTATTATCCGGATATTGCGTGAAGATAAGGATAAGAGGCAAGAATTTTTATTATTGGCCGAACTAAATAAAGGCTTTACATATTCTGTTCCAAAACCTCTTGAAACAAAGAATGGATTGAAGAAATCCGAGATTAATGGGAAGTCTTTTTGGGTTTACGAAAAATTAAATGGTAGTTCATTAAGAAAGGAACCAAATTTTCCTCAAATGAAAGAAATTGCAATAGCTTTAGCACTTTATCATAAAAGAGTTCAAAATCTAAAAAAGAGTAAATGTCATTTAGATAAATATTATACTGGAATAAAAAAAGAATTTGATAAATTGGAAGGATTAGATCCGAAGAATAAGGAAGATAAATTTGCTTTAGAGAATAGATATTTATTTAAGAAAATTATAGATAAATTCTGTAAACATGCTTATTCTGAGCATCTTTTAATTAATCACTCTGATTTTGATGCTAGTAATGTTCTTTTTGAAAAAGATAAGATTACAGGGATTATTGATTTTGATTATGTAGAAACTGGTCCTAGAATTCGTGATGTTGCTATTTCAATTAAGGACTCCTGTGCCCCTAAGGGAAAATTGAATAAAAGATGGTTTGATTCTTTTTTGAAGGAATACGAGGCAGTAAATCCTTTAACGAGAGGGGAGAAAAGCAAAATAATTGAATTCGTTCTTCTTGAAAATGCATCTTTTTTTATCTGGGCTTATGGGCAGATGGAAAAGGAAAAACGAAAAAGATTGAAATACATGAAGGAAGTTGTTAAGTTAACTAATAGCGTGGAGGGGTTTGAATGAAAAAATGAAACATATATTAAAAAAAGGGGAGATAACTTTACTGCTTCCAGATAAAAATACGGGGGGAGGACTTAGCGGAGAAGTTCATTTAATTACCTATGATGATAAGAAATATGTTGTAAGAAGATGCTCCAAGATTTCCATTGCCAAGAATTATGAATATCTTTCTAAGACTTTTGAAAAATACTCAT